>ENA-UPAD01000018-UPAD01000018.1-bioreactor-metagenome-genome-assembly--contig:-NODE-18-length-269190-cov-23.558857_pt1 | contig 269190 bp, 209 predicted proteins | sample MGYA00238179_ERZ772710 | MGnify/ENA primary metagenome ERZ772710 (study PRJEB29004, sample SAMN07631245) | bioreactor metagenome | isolation source: Switchgrass digestor | place: USA: Dartmouth...
CGGCATGCTCACGTTGGGCATAGCCTGCTGGTTGGGCTTCTGCTGCTGTGCCGGCATGCTCACGTTGGGCATAGCCTGCTGGTTGGGCTTCTGCTGCTGTGCCGGCTCCTGTTTCACCTCGGGTTGAACCTGTTGAATTTTAGGTTTATTGAAAAATGGCCATTTTTGCACCTAATAACTCCTCCTCTGATTAACATAATTGTATACTACATACTATGTAATGCCAAAAATAAAGTGCTACGGTCAGTATCCTTTTGTTTGCTCTTTTTTACATAAAAATCTTAACAATGTGCAGCTATTTGCATAAATACAAACAGTTGTACATAAAAAATTAACTTGAAAGACATCTCTGACCCTCGTCTTCCAAGTTAACCTGTATATTTTAGTACATGCAAAATTATTTGATTTAGTTTATTTCTTTATCACCTCAAATAGTAGTTGATGCTCCCCGTATTTCTCAGATTTAACTTTTACCATACCTTCACCCGAGCTACCTTTTGTTTTTATCCAGAAGGCTCTGACCCCACCTATAAGAGCTATACATTTCGGTCCGATAACCTCTATGGGACCCTGGGTTTCAATTGTCATAGCGTCATTTGCATAATTTAAAATATTTCCATTTTGATCGGTTGCTTTCAGCACAATCCTTGTTACATCGTAAGTATCGGCCTCAACCAGCAGATTGCTGTCGGCCTCAACCTTAAGGCAGGAAGTTTCTAAAGTTGATTTTGTTACACTTTTTACCATCACACCATTTTTATATCCTTCAAATCTGAAACTGATGCGCTGACCTCCCCAATTACTTACGTAAGTCCCGAAAAGTCTCATGCCGTCCTCCATTGAAAGTTTGTATTTAAGCATCAGTCTTCCCATAAGAAGCTTTGAACTAAAAGGAAGATTCATTCCGTATTTGGAAACATCTCTTAAAATACTCTTTACTTTATGTGAATCCTTCTCGGTTATTTTCTCATATTTTGTAAGAAGGTCCCCAATGAAATCATCAATCTTTATGGGTGCATGTTTTACATTAGGAAACTGCTTTCGGTCAGGATAAAAGGTTTTAATGAATTCATCATTCTTATATAGCTTAATATAGTCACAATTTGTAAAGGCATATACTGTTCCGATATCTCCTCCGGAATGCTCTCCAATATCCATGGATGAGGAGATTTCCAGCACCGGAAAAAGGTCCTGCTGGGATGCATACACGTACCAGGCAAGCTTGGGTATTCTGAACATATCACTAACACCGTGATAGCATATTCTGTCTCCACTGCCGAAATCCTTATGGGTATTATAGTCAGACATACACCAGCCGATGGCACCGCTTATTCTGCTGTTTCCCATCATAGTATCCAGAACCCTCATATGCCTCAGGGCATGTTCCAGTCTTCTGCTTTCATTATCAAAGCGCTTTGTAGGAAACATATGTCCATTGTGTTCAGTTACCAGATAGGGCGCATTGGTTTTTGTCACCTTTGAAGGCAGCTCCAGGGCAGGATTACTGCCATTATGAATAAAATCGTTATAGGTATAAACATCCTCCAAAAGATTACTGTCCTTAAAGTTTCTCACCCCTCCGGTCTGTCGGGTATTATCCAGTTCATGGGCAATTCTGTTTGTGTTGTAATAAAATTCATCACTATCAGCCGACTCATTGATTCTTACCCCCCACAATACAATGCTGGGATGATTTCTGTCCCTTAAAATCATATCCCTTACATTTTGGCAGGACAGCTCCTTCCACTTGTCATTCCCAATATATTGCCAACCAGGGATTTCCTCAAATACCAAAAGTCCAATTTCATCACATCTGTCAAGGAAATGTCTGGATTGTGGATAATGGGAGGTTCGTACCATATTAACACCCAATTCATATTTCAGTAAGTCGGCATCCTTTTCTTGAGCTGATTCGGGCATGGCATAGCCCACATAGGGGTAAGACTGATGCCTGTTTAAGCCAATTAGTTTTATTTTTTTACCGTTAAGATAAAAGCCATCCGGTCTGAATACAGCTTCCCTGAATCCAAATCTGGTCTCCCAGCTGTCGATAACAGTCTCATTTATTTTCAGCTGAACTTCAATTGTGTATAATACTGGATTATCTATATCCCAGGTTATTACATTTGACACCCTTCCCCGTATATTATCCTTTACAGAATTCCCCATCAAATGGAAAAATCGGCTAACCAGCCGCTTTTCAGCATCGGTTATTTTAAACTCCACATACATACCCTGACATACCTGAGAAAGTTCTATGTCTATATCCAATGTTTTTTCAGGTACCAAAACATCATAAGTCCTTATAAAAACATCTTTTATATATGTTTTCTCTCTGACTTCCAGCCATACTTCACGGTATATACCCCCATAGACAAGATAATCAATGACCTTCCCAAAAGGCGGTATATCTTCCCGTTCAGTAGAATCACATACTATTACCAGTAAATTGTATTGGCCATATTGAACCTTATCGGATATGTCAAATACAAAAGGCGTATATCCACCGGAATGCTCACCAATAAAATTGCCATTCAAATAAATTTCCGCATATGATGAAACACCCTCAAACTTTAGTAAAAGTGCTTTACCCTTCAGTTGGTCAGCTATGTATACCTTTTTCCTGTAACAGGATACAAATTGATACTCCGATTCATCAAAATTATTATAGTCCAGAATTTTATTACTATGGGGAATGTTTACCAATTCAAAACCACTGTCATCAAAAGAGTTTTCTAAATATTTTTCATTGTAATCACTTTTGTAGTACCAGTCGTAATTCAGATTTATTCTTTGCATAATAGCCATCCTCTTGATTTCATGAATTGATTTTAAAATAGTTCAATTTATATGAATAAAATTAAATGTTTTGATATTAAAAATATATCTGAATCTGGGTTATAATTAATTATATGTATATTCTGCCTATTAGTTCAAAGTTAATATATAAATATTTATTGAGATTTTCAGTGTAAAGTTAAAAAATATTATGCATAACTAATTGTTATGCAATATTATTGTTAAATTGTAAAGCCCCTGCAAAAATTGCAGAAGCTTATAATTATTGCCAGGTTAGTTTAAAATTTTATCAATTAAATGGCTATCTTCATATTAAATATACCTCTATTTTTATGAATTATACCATCTATAACCCCTGTCTACAATGCTTTGAGCTTTATGAAACTTTGATTACCTGATAATTATATTCTCTATATCATATTTAAAAATAAAAGAATTTAGACTTGTATATAGCAAAAATCCGCCAGTAATTTAATTATCTGACGGAATATAATATGTAAATATATAACCTTTTATCTGTGCATTTCTCTTTCCTTTTGCAGTTTACATAGTGTCTCTCTTATGTATTACATATGGAAGTATATGATATGGAGTATAATCCTTTCCAATAACTCAATCATCAAATATAGAAGTTAGACCTATTTACATCTGCTTTCCAATATTGCTACATTTTTTGCCTCAAGAATAACTGAACCGTCTATATCCCTGTCTGTAATAAGATCATGATATTTTCCATCCTTAAGATTCACACATACAGGATGCTCATTGTGATTAAGTATAAATGTATATCTGGTATCACCCTTATATCTCTCAGTTATTTCAATACCTTCACCTGCTTCAAGAGCCAAATCAATACTGCTGTCAATACAGAGCTGCCTGATAAAGCTGTTTATAAAGCTCTGCTCAGGGTCGGAAGCAATATAGTATGCCTTACCATCGCCCAGTCTGTTTTCTGTCAAAACAGGCATTCCCGCATAGAAATCCTGTCCATAAACCGCAAGCTCATGGGCGGTCTCAAGATGTATCAGATCACATAGCAGCCCGCAATCATATGTTCCGCTTAACTGTCCGAAAGGCTTTTTCATTACAATGCTGTTTTTAGCATCAGGGAAGAGAGCGTCAATTTCCTCAGCCCAAATACCAAGTACCCTTCTTAATTCTCCCGGATAACCTCCAAGTGTTACCAGATCATTTTCATTGACAATTCCGCTGAAGAACGTGGTAACAAATTTTCCACCCTTTTCTACAAACCTGGTAATATTATCGGCCACACCAGGTTTAACCATGTAAAGAACAGGTGCTACCACCACCTTATACTTTGACAAGTCAGCATTGGGCTTTACAAAGTCCACAGCTACATTCATATCATAGAAAGCTTTGTAATATTTCTCTACCTGCTCAACATATTTCAGATATATGCTTGGTCCACTTGAAAACTCCACAGCCCACCAGTTATCCCAATCAAAAATGATTGCAGCTTCAGCTTTGAGTCTGGACCCCAGAATTTTATCTCCCAGCTTTCTGAGCTCTTCACCTAACTGAGCACACTCTCTGAAAACCCTTGTATTCTCATGTCCCACATGCTCTATAACGGCACCATGATACTTTTCACAAGCACCAAAAGAACGTCTCAATTGAAAGAACATTATGGTATCAGCACCATGGGCCATTGCCTGATAACTCCACAGTCTCATAACCCCTGGTCTTTTAAGGCTGTTAAATGGCTGCCAGTTTTGCTGGCTGGGAGTCTGCTCCATCAGCATAAAGGGTTGTCCGTCTTTCAAGCCTCGCATAAGATCGTGCCTAAGTGCTATATTGCTCATTGGATCGTTCATTGATGGGTAATTGTCCCAGGACACTATATCCATTTTTTCAGCCCATTTATAATAATCCAGTGGCTTAAAGGTTCCCATCAGGTTTGTAGTGATAGGAATATTGGGAGTTATTTTTCTAATAGCTTCGGCCTCACCATTATAACAATCCAGAATTGAATCTGACATAAACCGGTTATAATCAAGTGATATTCCCTGGAAACAGGTGGAATCCCTTGGATATCCACACCAGGTATCCTTGAACATTTCATTCAGATAGGAAGGAGGGACAATTTCATCCCAGTCATAGACGGTATGACCCCAAAAACTCATATTCCATCTTTTGTTAACCTCTTCAATGGTACCGTACCTTGCCTTTACCCATTTCCTGAACTCTTCAGCACAGTGCTCACAATAACAGTAGTTTCCGTATTCATTGCCTATATGCCAGACCAACAAAGCTTCATGATCCTTGTATCTCTCTGCCAGTTTAGTCGCCAATGCTACTGAAAATTTCCTGTAAATTTTACTGTTTGGGCAAAAATTTACTCTTCCTCCGTGAGTTCTTCTATGCCCGTGAATATCTACAGGTAGTATCTCGGGATACTTTTTCGACATCCATGCAGGCTGAGCTGCGGTTGATGTGGCAAGGCACACTTTTATTCCGTTTTGAGCAGCCATATCCATGATTTTATCAAGCCAGTCAAAATTATAAGTTTGCTCATTGGGCTGAAGCTTTGCCCAGCTAAATACAGGCAAGGTTATTATATTTATTCCGGCTTTCTTGAAAAGCCTCATATCCTCTTCCCATATTTCCTCCGGCCACTGATCTGGATTATAATCCCCGCCGTACATAATTCCAGGAAAATTAATCATAAAATCTCCTCCTTGATATTTATATATAAAATATAACTATATTACAGTAAGTAACCTGGTTTAATAATTTTAGAACGAGAAATAATACCTTTATTCTGACAAAGCTAAACACCTGTAAAAACAAGAGACTCATCCTCCTATATATATAAGTATATATCTTGATAAATTGATGATAAATCATATAATATTAATAAGTAATATAATTATATTAACATGGAGGTTGAGGTCCATGGGTGCTTTAGTGTTTCCAATAATATCTGAAAATGACAGCAAACTGCCTTTTTATATTAAAAGTGTTGGGATCCAGGATGAACAGGAACATATAAAAAGACCTTCAGGACATCCGGAATTCCATTATCTTCACAGTTCCTCTGGAGAAGGCAAGATGATTATCGGTGAAAAAGAATTCACTTTGACTCCGGGGTCGGGAGCCTTTTTTAAACCAGGTATCGGCCATGAATATTATTCTACTAAAATCCCCTGGAAAACTTACTGGATCACATTTGAAGGTTATGCCGTCAATGAGATGTGTAATTACATATTTCATGGAGATTGGAGCGTATTCAGCCTCAGCAGCCAGCAAAGTATAGAACACCATTTGGATAGAATTTGCAAAACTGCAGCTATACAAGATTTATATTGTAATCATAGATTATCAGTACTTCTTTATGAATTTCTTATACTTTTAAGGACAACAATTAATCAAAATGCTTTTCACAAGAAGCTTGTCATTGGAAACCAATTACAAAAAGTAATTCGATATATAGAGCACCATTACAAGGATTGTATCACGCTGGATGAACTTGCCTCAGCAATCCACGTAACTCCTCAGCATTTGTGCAGGATGTTCAAGCGAACTTACAATATGCGGCCTTTTGATTATATAACCCGATACAGGCTAAAATGCGCAAAAGAATTATTATTAAGCCGGGAAGACTATCCTGTTAAAGCTATTGCGGCAATGGTGGGCTATAATGATACAAGTTACTTCTGTGCAACCTTTAAGGAATATGAAGGATGTACACCTGTTGAATTTAAAAGGAGGCTGCGAACATAAAATCTTCTGCACAAAAACCATTAATGAGGAGACCATGAAACTAAATATTATAACATAATATTTTATCCGCTTCATATTATGCTTACCTCCTATCGATATTTTCAGTTGCACAAAGTTTACAAGTAGGTTAGTTTTGAGATATTTTTATCTTTGGTTTATTTTGTCCCTGGAATGTTTTTATCTTTAGTATCTTTCTATATTGTATTTATCAATTTTTCATTTGTTAATATATAACGAAAATTATATGGTAACACAAAATGAAGCGGATAAATTAAAGATATCTCTATTATCTCATTGCTGGCTTTACTCTTTTACGGCACCGGCAACAATTCCGGCAAATATAAATTTCTGGAATACAATATAAATCAGAACCGTTGGTAAAAGTACCACAATTATTGCTGCACTCAATACTTCCCATGACCCTGATCTGGAACTGCTGAAATCCATCAGTGTTGTGGTCAGTGTTCTTAACTTGCTCGAAGGCATATACAAATATGGAATATACATGTCATTCATTATATCCACTGCTTTTATAATACCCAGAGTCGCTGTGGCAGGGAGCAGCAGAGGGAAAATTATTTTAAAGAAAATACCAAAATATGAGCATCCGTCCAGCATTGCACTTTCATCCAGCGAAACTGAAATCTTCTCAACAAACTGAGTGTAGATGTATATCTGCATTAGGTCGGTTGCAGCATAGATAATTATTGGAGCAAATATGGTGTTGTAAACCCCCATTGAATGTATTAAAGGAAATCGAGCAATTTCAGTGACATATACCGGAATAACCATCCCTACTACAAACAGTGCCATGATTACCTTTTTAAACCGGAAATTAAATCTGTGTAACGTATACGCCGTCATGGAGCCAAGAAATGTATTCAAAAATATACTTATACATACAATCACAACAGAATTCTTGAATCCCAGCAATATTTTTCCCTTTGTAAATACTGTTACATAGTTTTCAATATATGTAAAAGACGGTATTTTTAATGGAAAATCCACACCTATCTCATTTGAGGTTTTAAATGAAGCAAACAACGTAATTACAATTGGTAAAAACACAATTACAGTAATGATGCACATAATTATATAGCTGAGAAGATTTGTGATAAAATTGGGTTTGAATTTTATATTAATAGGTCTTAACGTACCTGTTGAATTTTCTAGTTTCATAGCTTTACCTTCCTTTACTTTCATATTCAGCCACTCGTAATTTTACTAAATAGCTTTTTTTGTATTCCGCTAAATACCAGTATCATAATTAATAAAGTAACACCCATGGCTGAAGCCATACCGAAGCTATTATAGGTAAAGGCAGTATTTATGGTATAAAGAGTAAAGGTACTGCTTGCATATCCGGGTCCTCCCTGAGTAACCAGGAAAGGTATATCAAATACCTGCAGAGCACCCCTCATATTGTGGAACATGACGAAATCAATAACCAGGGCAATACTGGGTACAATTATCCTTGTGTATTTTTGGAATGCGTTGGTACCATCAATTACCGCAGCCTCCAGAATATCTTTTGGAATTGACTGCAAACCGGCCAGGAAGAGAACTACATGGAAACCGGAATACTTCCACAAGGATATGGCTACCAACGAGAAATTAACTATTTTTTCATTACTTAGCCAGTTTTGCTGTGCCCATTCCATTCCAACGGCTTTGAGAATTTCATTCAAAGCTCCATTATATGGACTGTAAAAAAAGGAAAATGCATATGCTATTGCAACACCGTTAACAACATACGGCAGGAAAGTAACTGTTTTAAAAAAATTCTTTGCCTTGATCTTACTATCCAATATTATTGCTATCATTAGCTCCAGTGGTATAAACAGTAAGTGTACGATATAATAGATTCCATTATTCTTTAAAGACACCCATACATCTGTTGAATTAAATATCATTTCCTTGTAATTTTTAAAGCCAATGAATTCTTTAGTAGCACTTATTCCATCCCAGCTGGTTAAACTGTTTAGAAAAAGTTGTGTTGCAGGATATACCACAAATAATAGAAGCAATATAACTGGTATAACGAGAAAGCTAATTATAAATACCCTTTTTTGAACAGCCAAGGTGTTCATAGGTGCTATCACTCCTTACTTTGTCAATAAAAGGCGGCTGTGGAGCTTTCAGATTCTACAGCCCTTGCCGCCTTTTAACAATTATATAATCGAATTATTTACTTGCTCTGGCAGCTTTCCAGCTCTTATTGAGGTCTTCCATCATTTTGTCAAGATCTTTACCGGTCATCATTTCCTGTCCCATTTTCTTAACATCAAACTTTGTAATAGCCTGAATTCTCTGGAATTCTGAATTACCGCCGTCATAGATAACAAAGTTTACATCCGGTTCAGCGTCATATGCCTGTTGAAGTACCGGGTCCAGTTCAACCTTTATATCCTTAACTACTGACACAAGTCCTCTTTCTGTTAAATAAGCCGTATAGAAATCCTTGCTAAACAGGAAGTTAATAAAGTCTTTTGAAGCTTCAAGATTCTTGCCATTCTTAGGAGTTGAGAAGAATCCGTCAACTGTGGTAATGGTATTGAGTCTGTCACTTGGACTGTTTCTAACCGGCAGGAAGAAAGTACCTATATCGTTTGTGTCAGCAACGGCTTTCTTTGCATCTCCAATGAACCATGCACCGGCAGCTATCATAGCACCCTTTGAACCGAACATTGTCTTAACCTGGTCAAAACCTGCCCCCAGCGGATCATCTCCAAATGGTTTTGCATCATATAACCTTTGTATCTTTGCATATGCTTTATAGAACGGCTTATCCTTTGTAAATGGTTCATCCTGTGTAGCCATTGTGTTCCAAAGTGCGCCGTCGTTTGCTTCAAGAGCTGGCATATATTCATTGAAAGGATAATCAGGCCATGCATCCTTACCACCCATCAGTATTGGTATGTATTTTCCTCCATCCTTTATGGTGTTGCACACTTCAATAAACTCATCCCAGGTCTTTGGTACTTCCAGGTTATATTCTTTGAAAATGCTCTTTTTGTACCAAACAAATTCATTAAACATACTCTCAGGAACACCAAGAATGTTTCCGTCTATTGCAAACTGTTCAGCGTACAGGTTATTTTTTGCCGCCTCTAAATCATTCAATGGAGCCAGTGCATCTTTAAAATCTGCTAGCATATAGGGCTTCATTGGCATGATATCCGGCAATTCATCTGCAGCATTTCTTATTTTAAGTGCGTTTTCAAACTCACCGGAATCCTTTAACTTTTCAATTTCAACTGTAATATGGGGCTTTACTTTCTTAAAGGAACCAATGAGATCCAATTTGGTATAAGCGTCATATGCTTCTGTTGAGAATACCATGTACTTGATTGTAACAGGCTCTTCCGATGGTGTCTGTGCGCCCTCAGTAGATGTAGCCTGTGTCGATGCCGTTGAAGTAGTTGATGTAGCTGAATTTTCTGTTTTACTTCCACATCCGGTAAGTACTGAAGCAGCTATGAAGCATGCTGACAAGGCCATGGCCAGATGTCTTTTCAAACCATTAGTTTTCATTATAAAACCTCCCTTAATTTCAACATAACCATCTGATTTCAGTTATCTGGTATGCTTCAATTATAAGCGCTGCCAAACCGGTATTTAATGATTAATCTTTTGATTATTTGATGTTTTATTTGATTATCCTTTTTTTAAATAATCCTTCGGACTGCAGCCTACGGTTTTCTTGAATATCCGGCTGAAATGCTCGGCATTAGTGTATCCCACCTTATCACAAATCTCATATAACTTTAAATTTGTCGTGGCAATTAGTTCCTTAGCTTTTTCTATTCTTAATCCCGTAATATAGTCAGTAAATGTCATCCCAACTTCTTTCGCAAATATAGTACTGAAATGGCTTTCACTTAATCCAACATAATCGCTTACCATTTTCAGAGATAATGCGGGATTTGCATAGTTCAACTGTATAAAATGCTTGGCATTTGTAATAGATCTGTTTTGCTTTGAAGTTTTACTTTCTTTAAGAAAATTGACAATCCAGGATATCATATTTCTAATCCATATATCTATTTCATCCTGCGTTTCAAACCTCAATATTTTTTTATAAAAATCCACTTCCGTTCCAAAGACCTCTTCAGTCTCTTTTCCTATTTTGTTTAAATAACTTATGGTAACAAAAATCAATTCCATATAACTGGAATATATTTTTTCAATATTATTGTTATTATTCTGTCTGATAATTGATAGTAACTTCTCAAGTTCTACTCCTACCAGTTCTTCGTCAGCAGTGCCAAGTGCCTGAAGGAACTCAGCCTCTTTGCCTATTATTGATTCCTTTTTGGACTCAAGCTTATGTACATTTGAGCCGTCGTCGTTTCTCCACAGCACAGTATTTACTGTCTCCGGGAATATAATCTTCCCTTTGCCCACTATGAATCTAAGCTTTACATTTTGACTTGCCTGCTCAAACAAACAGTTTATTGGTTCATTACTTCTCTTTACATCGCTGACCCCAATAGACACACTTATATTCACGTAATTTCTCAAAGAATACTGAATTCGGCCCAAAACATCCATAATCCGGCTTCTTATCTGCTTTTGACTGGCTTCATTAAAGGATAGGAAAAGAATATATTCTTCAGGCGATTGGCATAATACTTCTCCTGTATTGGTTTCATTTAGTATCTGATCTATGGAGTTAAATACCGACTGGGTAAATTCTTTAAGTGAATTGTTTATGTACCTTTCTTTTACAACATCATAGTTATCTATCCATAAATAGCATATGGCTATAGAACCTCTTTTTAAATTAAGATAGCTATATGCCCCATCATTATACAGACTTTCAATGTTTCCATTTTCCAGAAGTTCAGTTAACTTTTTATCCTTCAGAAATCTGATATCATGGAGAATATCACCTGAATTACGTTGGCTGGCTACTTTTTTTCTCTTTTCAATTTTTGCCGCAACACCTTTTACAATCTCTAAGATCCCCTCAGGCTCCATTTCAGTCTTCAAAATATAGTCATTTACACCCAGCTTGAAGGATTTTCTAACCCAGTCATATTCATTATAAGCACTGAGTACAATAATTTCAGGAGTCATACCGCTTTCTGACACCTTTGATATAAATTCCAATCCGTCCATAATTGGCATATTAATATCTGTAATAATAATATCTATATCAGGGTTCTCCTCCAGTATATTCAAAGCCTGCTTACCATTTGCAGCTTCAAAGCCTATTAAAAAGCCCATCTCCTTCCAGTTTACTAATGATTTTATTGCCAATCTTACAATAGGTTCATCTTCCACAAGCATTATTTTATACATAAGACAATTCCCCTTCTTTTTTTACTGTAGCTGGCAGTTTTATGGTTATTCTGGTATACTGTCCATATATACTATCTATTTTTAGACCATAGTTTTTACCATGGTTTAGCTTGATACGCTTGTCAACATTTTTAATACCTATTTTACTGAATCCTCTGGTATTAGACTTATCATCCTCTAAAAGTCGCTCTACCTGTTCCTGAGTCATGCCCACTCCATTGTCCTCTATTTCAAAAAAAACATCGTGCTCAATTTTATAACCCTTTATCCTTATTAGCCCTTTTTTCTCCAGTTCACTGACTCCATGCAATATTGAGTTTTCAACTATGGGCTGGAGTATAAGCCTTAAAACATAATATTGCTCCAGGCCTTCCTCAATTTCAAAATATGTATCAAATTTATCCCCATACCTCACTTTCATAATGTGAAGATAGCTGTTCAGATTTTCAATCTCTTCTGCTATTGGAATGAATTTACCCTGTTTGGCAAAGGAGGCATGCACAAGTTTTATTAATGCATCGGTCATATCCTTTATACTGTCTACTTTTGCAATCATAGCCATTAATCGTATTGAGTTCAGTGTGTTGGATAGAAAATGAGGATTTATCTGGGATTGAAGTACTTCTATTTCCGCCTGGTTTCTCTGGCGTTCCTTTAAATCCCTTTCTATAATCAGCCTTTTAATCTGTCTAACCATTGTATTAAAAGACTCTCCCAACTGATATAGTTCATCATTTCGTTTTATTTCAATTGTTTCATCAAAATTACCCTTTTCCACGTTTTTCATTTTTTTGATTAAATTATTTATTGGTAGAATAATCTCTCTGAAAAATGTAAGTGAAAATACTATAAATAAGGCCAATAAGGCCATCACAATGAAAAATACAAGCCTTGTAGCCTGCTCCACCTCTTCTGTCAGTTCCTTATATGGAGTTATATTTATAACCTTCCACCCGATTTTCAACATATTTTCTGCCGAAACCAGTGCTTTCTCTCCATTCAGCAACATTATATTAGAACCGTCAGGTACAACATTGTCGTTGAATCCTATTTCCCTGATATCTCTCCCTATACTTTCTGTGTTACTGGAAGCCAGAATTTGGTTCTTATTATCTACAATCAGCATCTGTCCTTTATTAGCAATTTTTATACCGGAGTAAAAACTATCAAGGTTGTCAATACGAAAAGCAAAATATATTGAAATGACCTCATTTTCACCAGCAAAAGCAGGGCTGAATGAAGCAGATATTACATACTGATACAATGAATTATATGTAAAGCTCTTTAATGTCCCATGGATTCTTACCTTTCCTTTATCATTCTGAGATTGCTTATACCAATCCATACCCTTTATTACATCTTCTGAAATTATCGGTTCATTTTTATATGTATACATTCCAGAGCCATTAAAAAGGAATATAATTGTCTCCACCTGTCCTGAATTATTCAATATGTAATTAAGTTTTGAGTTTATTTGCTGAGAAATGTCAAATTTCTCACTGATATCTTCAGTCCTGTTCCACATGTTCAACAGGCCAATAATACTATCATCATTTGATATGGTAGACGCAATCATAGATATTCTGGTGACTTCGTTGTTAACACCTATGGTAATTTGCCTTAGAGTCTGCATAAGTGACTGGGATGAATTTTCTATCAAATTGTCCATATAAACATCTTTGATAAAAAATCCAATTAGAATTGTCGGCAGTACAAGAATCAGTATAAACGCAGTAAGGTATTTAAAAGCAATACTTTTACGCCTAATGAACATAAATGCTCCTTTTATTGTGACATAGATAAATTTATTCTGGTTATGGTTACCATAAATAATTTACAATGTTAAGAAAGTATTACATAATAAATATACATTTACCTTAAATATAGCAGAAATGAGTAAATTTATAAATGCTATATTTACAAAAATAATTTACATAAAAAAGTAATATATTGGTTATAAAGCTTCTTTCTTAGACTTTATAACCAATATATCATATAGATTTAATTACTTGTTAAACAGCTTGTAAAGCATTGCTGCTGCTTCAGCTCTGGTTGTATTTCCTTTCGGATTTATGGTTTTTCCTGTTCCCACTATAATCCCGGAAGCAACCATTTCGCTGACTGCTTCTCTGGCATAGGCTGATATCTTTGTGCTGTCAGTGAATTTATCCAGTGCGCTGTCATCCTTTACAAGCCAGTTTTTCTTCGCTGTCTTTATTGCTCTGGCTGTCATCACCATCATGTCCTGTCTGGTTATATCCAGTCCGGCTCCTGACAGGTTGTTTCCTATTCCTGCTGTTATACCCAGCGCTTTTGCAACTCCTATCTCCCTGTAATATGGATCACTCTGCTTCACATCGGTAAAGTTTGTTTCGAACTCAGCTTCAAGGTTCAGAGTTCTTACCAGCCAACTGATGAATTCTCCCCTTGTAACATTCTTTTCTGGTTCAAAGCTGCTCTCGGTTCTGCCTTCCACTATTCCTTTTGATGCAAGTACCTCTATGGCTTTTTTAGCCCAGGCTGCTCCTGACAGGTCGTCAAAGCTCTTCTGTATGAACACTATGGCGTACTTGCTGAAGTGTGTTGTTGTAAAGGTTACAACCTTAAGCTCTTCATCATATCTGGCATTTGATATTATTTCTGTCTTTCCGTCGTCAGATATATAATATACTGTCAGGTTTTCCTTGTTTTTCAGTTCCTGTTCTGTGGCCTCGTACGGTATTGAAACTGTGACGGGCGCATTCACATTACTCCATGAAACAAGTTTACCGTCAATCTTCAAACTGATATTAACCACAGGCCTGTTACCTATTTCCTTTTGCAGCTTCTGGTCAAGCGTTTCTGTATCAACTTTTTCAATTACTATTTCCACTGTTTTTGAAGACGATATGTCCATATTATTCAGCATGCTGCCGGGAATACTTACTGTACCTGCTTCAGTGACAATATCTATCCTTGTATTCACCTGTGAAGCCTTCAGTGCTTCAACAGGCAGCTGTACCGAATAGCCTTTTCCGTTGGACAGCTTTGGCACATTAACAACAACTGTCCTGATTCCGTCTTCAGAGGCTTTTGCTGTAGATGCTGCTTTCTCCAGATCAGCTGCGTTTATCTTCAGCAGATTGGTTGAACCTGTGGTATTAACCAGGGATTTGTCGGGTGTGATAACTCCCTCCTTCACCACTGTCTGAGGTTGAGTGGTTGTAGTACTTCCACTGCCTGAGTTTTTGCTTCCCGAAGATGAACTTCCCCCGCCACTTGATGGAGGATTAACAACTTCCGGAGTTTTAGCAGGAACTACTATGCTTATTACTCCTGTCTCAGCTTTTGAGCCATCGGATAGTCTTGTTACTTCCAGTACCAGATTTACTACCGTATCAACACTTGGAAGGGTAATTGCTCCTCCTGTTGTTACAATACTATTGTCTGAATACTTTATTGCTATACTGAAGCCGTCAGGAACTGCAGGTAGAGTTAATTTTGTGGCACCGCGGGCCGGATTTGGAATCCAGGTTATTCCTGCCGCTATTTCCTGTGCTGTTGGTAAAGCCGGTCCTGACGCCGGTACCAGTACCGGTATCATTTTAGTAAGCGCACTGCTTCCATCAGAATCCTTTGTTACTTTCAGCACCAAATGAACTGTTGTATCCACAGCCGGTATTGAAATAGCTCCTTCAGTGGTAATAACTGCAGGGTTATCTGTGTAATATATTTCTATTGAATATCCGTCAGGCACTGCAGGTAATGTCAATACCGATGCTCCAAACTGCGGTGATTCTATATATGTTATGCTGTTGGCTACAGCATGTGCCGAATCACCTGCTGCTGGTACTATAATATTAATAACAGCTGTTTCTGCTTTAGTGTTATCTGACAGTCTGGTCACTTCAAACACCAAACTTACAGGTGTAGGGATGTCCGGTAAATTTATTGTACCATCAAGTTCTATAACAGGACTGCTTGAACTCTTAATTGCTATGCTGAATCCTGGCCCTACCATTGGGAACTTAATTGATGTTTCATTGATTACAGGATTTGGTATAGTTGTGATTTTACTTGCAATCTCCGATGCCGACGCTTCAGTTTGTGCCATTACCGGAGCAGATAATGCAGATTCACCATTTATAGTATAGCTGCTTACCTTATAATATCTCTTAATGCTTGAACCTAATCCTGTTTCAGTATAGGTAGTATTGGTGCCTGAATACAGCAAAGCATAATTCCCGTCCACAGAATCAGAACCATAAAGTTTATATCCTATTGCACCGGGTACCGCATCCCATACCAATTGAATGTCTGAACCCACTACAGACCGGACAGCCAACCCGGTTGGTGCAGATATCTCAGGTGTCAGTGAATTATCAATAATCATAATCCAGCTTACCATAGGATCTTGTGCCGCCGTACTTTCCAAAGTCAGATTAAGTATACCGTCTGTTACTGAAATACCTGTATATCTTTGAGTATTACTTGGTGTAAAGCTTACATTATTCTGTATAGTATTTTCAATGTATACGTTTGCCTTTCTGATTGTATTGCTCCATGGATCGTATAACCCCATATAAACATCATATGTACCATTATTAACTGTAAATTGATAGGTCAGCTTATTACCGGCTTTATTACCTCCATCGAAATATCTTATGGTTGTAAATATATCTCCGCTATCGCTACCATTTATCCCAGTAGCACCCAAATATCCCCATGGAACAGCATCTGTGGGATTAAATTGCTGATCAGCAACATTTTTATTTATAAGTGTATTTTGCATATATGATGTCATCAACCTGTAATCTTGTGTTGCATAACCGCTGGCATTCACAAAATATAATGCTTTATCCGATATCGCATATACCTTTGCATTAATTTTCTTATTATCACATTCCGGTAAAGTTCCGGTAATTGTCACCAATCCAGGCATTGAGAAATCATCTTCAGTCATTGGATGTGAATCAACTGTCCACTCTACAGGTGTAGCTGACATTACTGTCCCCTTGTAATAAACTTCCAGGGTCTCTGGCAAAACAGGTACCTGACCTAACTTTACAACTTCAGGGAACCGGGTATTAACAGTAATTTTGCCCATTGAATCAAGCATGGATAAATTCCATGAATCATACCATCTAATGGTCATATCTGTACCCTGACCAAATTCAATTGGCAGCATTACATACTTTGCCCCATCATTTGCAAAATTACCGCCGTTCCACCTGTCTCCCACATATATGAATTTGCCTTTTTCAGCATCAACAGTTATTATGCAGGCAGTTTGTGAATCAAAGGCTTTGGACGGATCAGGATCTGTTGGCAAAGTCCTGACAAATGGGTTGACCAACGGAGACCACGGCCCCATCATGCTGTCGGATACTGTATATTTATTGGTGTTAGGAGCCCAACCTGTAGCACCTGAACCAATCATATAGTATTTACCGTCATACTTAAACACAGCAGGCGCTTCAAACTGCTGTCCTGGAAAAACTCTGACATAATCCACTCCGTAAACAGACTTATATGTATTATCACGAATAGGAATGCCATTTTCATCTTTCAGTGGAAATCCATTGGCATCTACAGTATCCTTGTGCCAACCAGTAATGTCGGTATAGTCCGGCGTAAGCCTGGATATATACATAGTTCTGTTCTCTTCACTGGAATATATAATATAACCTGTGCCATCTTCATCCTTAAACAGAGTCATATCCCGCGCCATACCTTTGTCGCTTGGGAAATAGTCATATTGATCAGGTGGGCACTGATCCATTCTGTAACTTCTTTGATATACAAATGGCCCTGTGGGAGAATCACTTATAGCGCAACCGGCCTGGGCTTTTCCATAATTCTGGTCATCGTTATTTGCATCCTTATCACCGTCTATATGGGCCCACATAACATATTTGCCAGTCAGATCATTATAAATTACCTTTGGTCTCTCAATTATTCTGCCCACCCGTATATCTGCCCATATATTATCGGTATCTGTTCTACCTGCATATAACGTAGAGATAAGAGGATCATTTACAAACTGATCTTTTGAGGCTATCATTGTTAATGCCATTCCTTCATCAGTCCAGTTTAATAAGTCTGTAGATGAATAGCATCTCACTCCTGAGCTGGGCCATGCACCCTTATGATATTCACCATACCAGTAATATTTTTGTGTTTTTTCATCATACATAATACCGGCACCATGTGCGTCAATAACGGCGCCGTTGGTATCTCTCAGAATTTGTCCCGGCCTGATATCTGTATAAGGTTCATAATGTATAAGATTATTCCTCACGGTGTTAAGCCTGTTCATTGTATCAATAATGTTAAACTGGACCTCATCGGTATACTCACAGGTCGGGTTGTTGGTTACCATGTCAATTATACCTTGAGCCTGAGCTATAGCCGAGGCAGCCTCTTCTCTACTTATGTTTGTATAGTAGAATGAGCCATCATCATTAGTCTTAGCGACTTCAGCCTGCAAATCCGATATTTTTGGCTGTAAAGCTGATACAGGAACAGCTTTTTGAATGGTAATAGCACCCACCATAGGGTCGTTATACTGGCTGTATGGTCCTGATGACGGTCCTTTGATATCCACATTCAATTGCCCGTCAAATACGTAAACTTTGTATTTTACTATTTTTTGAGTTGCCTTTACGATTGAATAGTCGCCTGATACATTTTCTCCCTCCAGATATATATTAACATTTCTAGTATCCCAGGGATTGGTGGTTCCTATTGTAACATAGTAGTAATCCGGTGCAGGCAGGTCAAAGGTATAGCTAACCGATGTATTGGCGTTATGTACCGAACCGCTGTAATATCTTACCGAAGAATATTTATCTGTTGTCGCACTGTTGGATGCCGTGTCGGCACCATATCCCCATTTGTATCCGGTAGTATCGGTTCCATAGGCCCGATCGGTTACGCTTTGATTCAGCCCCATTTTTTCCCCCGCATCAGGCACCGATGGAGTTGTATCACCACAGTCTACGTTATAAAGTATATAGTCGGCGGAGGCAAGTTCAGAATGGGTATAATTTCCTGACGGTTTATCTGTCCCGGGTTCGGTACTGTCTGTCTGCGCTTCAATAGTCGCCGAAGGCGCCGACTCCCCTCCTGCATTCCATGCAGTTACCTGATAGTAATATGATGTTCCGTGGTTCAGATTTACATCTGAAAAAGTTGTATTGTTTTTTTCTCCCACCAGGCTAAAAGGCCCTGCAGGACTGTCCGATCTATATATTTTGTATTTTGTAGCTCTTGCTGCGGTATCCCATGTAAGAATGATGGCTTTAGAATATCGGGTGGTACTCTGAACAACTCCTGTAGGTGTATCAGGAGCATCAATATATGTTTTTACATTTAATTCTTCAGTCCATTCCGATTCAACACCATTGCTGTCAACATAGGCCATTCTGTAGTAATATCCTGTATCCATTGATAATCCCGTATCCACATAGCTGTTGGATACACCTGTATAAACACAGGAATATCTGCCGTTTGAGGTTGTAGAACGATAAATTCTATATTCAACTGCATCTGCTGCCGAATCCCATTTTAATGATATTGAGCTGGTGGTTTTGGAGTCGCTTTGCAGTATACAATTATTCTCGGGTATTGAAGTTACCTTAAAATCATCAACCGAACCATTGGCCCATTTATTTCTTATTCCCGCTTTTCCGCTTTTCAACGGATTTGCATCAGTTGTATTAATTATTAGGGTATCATTCAAATAGCATCTGATATTCCCACCTGTTACAACTATTTTAGCCTTGTACCAGGTTTTTGTAGCCAGAGCATAGCTGGCGCTGACAGAATTCATCGCTGTGCCGCCAACTTTGGATAGCACAACTTTTTTATTTTGAAAATCCAACTGGAACATATAGTAACTTTTACTGTCGGTACAGCGGGCCAAAATTCCAAGATATGTACTGCCCGAAGTGTTAGGATCCATCAGTCTGGCCTCTACTGCCATATCGGTATAGTTTGAGGTCCCTGCATAAATTATGCTTTCATAGTTAGGAATAAAGGTCAGATCCATCTTTTTATTGCCATCTGCCTCAGACGTTACAGAAAAACTAGTAGACGGTGCACATGTGGAATCTGTGGCAATACTCCATTCTGGATCAGATGTCAGATCTCCATCTTCAAAATCATCCTGAAAATAAATTTCTGAAGTTGCTGCTGAAACTGTAAATTCTGAAGTATAGAAAAGAGAAGTTACAATTGTCAGCACTAAAATCCATGATACCATTTTTTTAAGTTTTGATGTTTTTTTCATTTCTTCCCCACACTTTCCGTTCATATTTTTGAACCTGTATGGTTTAATTTTATATATTTTCCTATCACTGATTAATGATATTATTTTTTATATTTTGATATTTCATATTATTTGGGGACAATATATAACAACATTTGTAATCAAAATTAGTTAAGTAAAAAACATTGGTGACAAATCATATAATGCTTTGTCACCAATGTTGGCCGTATTATATATCAGACTTTTTCAGTTATATTTGTTGAATTACTTGTTAAACAGCTTGTAAAGCATTGCTGCTGCTTCAGCTCTGGTTGTATTTCCTTTCGGATTTATGGTTTTTCCTGTTCCCACTATAATCCCGGAAGCAACCATTTCGCTGACTGCTTCTCTGGCATAGGCTGATATCTTTGTGCTGTCAGTGAATTTATCCAGTGCGCTGTCATCCTTTACAAGCCAGTTTTTCTTCGCTGTCTTTATTGCTCTGGCTGTCATCACCATCATGTCCTGTCTGGTTATATCCAGTCCGGCTCCTGACAGGTTGTTTCCTATTCCTGCTGTTATACCCAGCGCTTTTGCAACTCCTATCTCCCTGTAATATGGATCACTCTGCTTCACATCGGTAAAGTTTGTTTCGAACTCAGCTTCAAGGTTCAGAGTTCTTACCAGCCAACTGATGAATTCTCCCCTTGTAACATTCTTTTCTGGTTCAAAGCTGCTCTCGGTTCTGCCTTCCACTATTCCTTTTGATGCAAGTACCTCTATGGCTTTTTTAGCCCAGGCTGCTCCTGACAGGTCGTCAAAGCTCTTCTGTATGAACACTATGGCGTACTTGCTGAAGTGTGTTGTTGTAAAGGTTACAACCTTAAGCTCTTCATCATATCTGGCATTTGATATTATTTCTGTCTTTCCGTCGTCAGATATATAATATACTGTCAGGTTTTCCTTGTTTTTCAGTTCCTGTTCTGTGGCCTCGTACGGTATTGAAACTGTGACGGGCGCATTCACATTACTCCATGAAACAAGTTTACCGTCAATCTTCAAACTGATATTAACCACAGGCCTGTTACCTATTTCCTTTTGCAGCTTCTGGTCAAGCGTTTCTGTATCAACTTTTTCAATTACTATTTCCACTGTTTTTGAAGACGATATGTCCATATTATTCAGCATGCTGCCGGGAATACTTACTGTACCTGCTTCAGTGACAATATCTATCCTTGTATTCACCTGTGAAGCCTTCAGTGCTTCAACAGGCAGCTGTACCGAATAGCCTTTTCCGTTGGACAGCTTTGGCACATTAACAACAACTGTCCTGATTCCGTCTTCAGAGGCTTTTGCTGTAGATGCTGCTTTCTCCAGATCAGCTGCGTTTATCTTCAGCAGATTGGTTGAACCTGTGGTATTAACCAGGGATTTGTCGGGTGTGATAACTCCCTCCTTCACCACTGTCTGAGGTTGAGTGGTTGTAGTACTTCCACTGCCTGAGTTTTTGCTTCCCGAAGATGAACTTCCCCCGCCACTTGATGGAGGATTAACAACTTCCGGAGTTTTAGCAGGAACTACTATGCTTATTACTCCTGTCTCAGCTTTTGAGCCATCGGATAGTCTTGTTACTTCCAGTACCAGATTTACTACCGTATCAACACTTGGAAGGGTAATTGCTCCTCCTGTTGTTACAATACTATTGTCTGAATACTTTATTGCTATACTGAAGCCGTCAGGAACTGCAGGTAGAGTTAATTTTGTGGCACCGCGGGCCGGATTTGGAATCCAGGTTATTCCTGCCGCTATTTCCTGTGCTGTTGGTAAAGCCGGTCCTGACGCCGGTACCAGTACCGGTATCATTTTAGTAAGCGCACTGCTTCCATCAGAATCCTTTGTTACTTTCAGCACCAAATGAACTGTTGTATCCACAGCCGGTATTGAAATAGCTCCTTCAGTGGTAATAACTGCAGGGTTATCTGTGTAATATATTTCTATTGAATATCCGTCAGGCACTGCAGGTAATGTCAATACTGATGCTCCAAACTGCGGTGATTCTATATATGTTATGCTGTCGGCTATATCCCGGGCCGTTTCGGCTCTGGCCGGTACTATAATACTGATAATTCCGGTCTCTCCCTTTGTACCGTCAGAAAGCTTTGTGACCTCCAGCACAAGGTTTACCATTGTCGCCGTTTTAGGAGGAATTATTGTGCCATCTGTTGACACCACATCATTATCTGAGCTTTTGATTGCTATACTGAAACCGGAAGGTACAGCAGGCAATGCCAGCATAGTATCATTTATAGCCGGATTTGTTATTGAGGTAATTCTGTCGGCAATATCCTGTGCAGTTACTGCAGTTACCTTAATATTTACAGTAATGCTGCTCTTTTCATTATACTCGTCGGTTACGGTAAATGTTATTGAATAATCGCCAGCCTGTGAGTAGTCAGGTGTCCAGCTGAACTCACCAGTGACAGAGTCCAGATTAGCACCTGCCGGTAATGAGTCTGCACTGTATTCCAAAGTATCGTCATCAATATCGGTGGCATTCAGTTTAAAAGTCAGCTGACTGCCTTCTGCTATGGTCTTATCTTCAATACTGCTCATAACCGGAGCTGTATTTTGATGCTCCGAAATGGATATCCAGCTTACTATGGGGTCTGCATATGAATTGTTATTAGTCATTGATCTTAGAATATCTATACTCAGTTTTCCATTGGTAACCTGGATTTTTTTATACCTCTTCAAGTCATCGGTCTTTGGAGGAACATATTCGATAGCCTTAGTTTCTCCCTGTATCACAATATCGGTTTTTCTTTCACTGGACCATATTTCCTTAAAGCCCAAATCCACGTCATATACTCCATTTGGAATTTCAAAGGAATAGTTTATTCCCTTTCCAGGAGTATCACCCTCTTCATATCTAACGCTTGAATATTCATCACTGGCCGATGTGGCGCCTGTTGATCCATAAGTGGTATAGCCCCATGTTTTGCCTGTAATTGTATCAACACTGTACTCCTGGTCGGTTACGCTGTTCATAATCCCGGGAACAGCTACTTTTACAGCATCAAAGACAGGGGAAGTATCGGAACTGCAATCCACATAATATTTAAGTTCCGGGCTCACAACCACTACTCTTCCGGAAACTATAAGATTTGTTCCCTCTACCGTTCCATCAACTGTGAATGCTCCGGTGACAGCATATTTATCAGGCTGTACCGGACTCCAATGTACAGCTGCTTCGCTTGTTGTGTTGTCCATATAGGTTAACGTTACACTATCAGGTAGTACCGGTACTGTTCCGATGGTAGTTACTGTAACAGGTACATCTGAAATTTTGCTGATGCTGCTTCCGCTCTGTGCCAATTCTACCTTTATCCAGCTTATGGTAGGCTTTGAACCAGATTCCTTGATCAGGCTGATGTTGAGTTCTCCATCAGTAACAACTATTCCTTCATAAACCTTGGTTTCACCTGTTGAACTTGTACATTTGTACCCATGTTCCTTTTCAATATTTTCAATAACAATGTTAACAGATCTGTCCTTTACTCCCCAGGGTTCCAGGAAACCCAAAGTGATGTCATAAGTGCCGTTGTCAACTTCAAAGTTATAATGGATTCCTTTACCATTAGTATTACCGTCATATTGCCTCAGAGAATTAAATTTGTCAAAGTCTGGCTCACTTCTTACCCAGGTCAGTCCGTCATCACAAATATAACCCCACTTATAACCAGTAACAGGGTCCACTCCATAAGGCTGTTCCTCATTACTGTTTCTGACACCAAGCATTTCACCTTCTTCAACAACTGACGGATCATAATCTCCACAGTCAACATAATATATCAGAGTTGGATCTACACCCACTTCATTTAATTCAACATCGGAAATTACAATAGTAGTAACAGAATCAGCAGGTAATCCGGCATAAATGGCTTTGCCGCTTATATTTATATCAGGCAGTTTAGCAAGGTTTTCAGTACCTGAGGTTCTGTAAACTTCAGCAGATGTGCCCAGTGCTCTGAACTTGCTTAAATCAAATTTATAATTTACTGTTACTCCGGAATCATTGTATGATACCAGCACTAATTTTTTAGATACCCCATCATATGCTGCAACAGTTTTGCTGTTTCCGCTTTCAATAAATTTGTAGCCCGGTCTGATGAATCTGCTGTAATTGCCCATGACATAAAATTGTTTTGTCAAGTAGAAGTTTTCATTCACCCTGTCAAAATCGGCATGAATCAATCCCCAGTTGCTGTTTTCAGCTGACGGAAGCATATTAGCTTCATCCTCAACCACCTGCCAGTAAACCCAGGCCTCGGCACCCAGAGCAGTAACATCGCTTGTAATCTTCGAAGCCAAAGCCATTCCGGGATTCATAGAATTGTGATCATGGCCTACTGAACCACCTATACCCACTTCAGACATCCACAGTTTTTTACCGATGCTTTTTACATACGCATTTAATTCCGCGCGTTTGCTTCCTCCATATGTATGTGTATTAACCTGAGAAATTAAGGCCAGCGTTTCAGCGCTGTAACTCTTTAAGTTTGACAGACATAAATCTATACTTGTTTCATCCATAGCACTTATAGATGTGCCAGGTGTACTTCCCTGAGGAAGTAACCCCTTTTCTGAAAGTTTGTTATAAGTTTCCTTAATTATCTTTTCCTGACTGGCTACATCAAAGTGGCAGCCTTCCTGTCTTCCATTTGCACCCCAGTAATTTGTATTTGGCTCATTTACCGGATCAAGAGTACGGAAGGTTACACCGTAGTTATCTCTATAATATTTAACCACTTCGGTTAAATAGTCTGCGAAATCATCATAATAATCCGCTTTAAGATTATCAACCGATGCATTTGTATTCCCTGATGCACAGCCACTTACAGTCATCCAATAAGGAGGGCTGTTTGAAAATGCTTCGGCGATGAACTCTTCTCCTGCTCGTTCCTGAGCTGCTTTCAGTACCCACCTCTGGTTTGCGTCTGCACTCCAGTCGTAGGGACTGTCTTCAGTAGCTTTAAATCCTGGAACTTCACCTCCTGGTCTCATATGTTCATGATCGGGATTTTCTCCCCCGCCAATATTGTATCTTACTATATTGAGTCCCAATCCACCGTTGTCCATGCTGAAAAGCTGATCTGCAATCTTATTCCTGTTTTCATCAGACCAGCCTCCTATAATATCTCCGAACCATGCCAGGGACGTACCCCAGCCCTCAAAGGTTTGATACTGCAAATTGGGATCTACTTTAACAGTAGTAACAGTATTAGCATTTACTGTCCCAATGCAGCCAAAGAAGGTAGTAAATAACATTGCCGCAGACATAGCCCAGCTTGCTATCCTGACCCTTTTTTTCATGAATCTTTCCTCCTTCTACATAACTACATAAATAAGACCATTTTTCTAAATCATATAAAATTCGAAGTTAATAGTTAATGATTTTCTATTCTATTTATTGATTTTTTATTTGATATTAAATTCACTGGAATACATATAAGTATTAAGAATAAATAAGTAAAAATAAGAAAAACTAAACATCAGTAAGAATTTTTAGTTAAGGAGGATATATTGTAATGGGTAAAAAAGATGCACAACTTGAAGGACATGACAACAGGCGATTAACAGCCTACAGACCTACTGACAATGAAGGTACTGCAGCATGGACCAAGGAAAAGACAAAACAAAAGCATACAAATGTTATTATCCCTGATGAAGAGGGTGTTTTAGAAGCAAAAAATTGGGTAGATAATGGAAGTAGGCTTTAATAAAAATTATGAATAGCGGGGTGATTTTTTATGGCAAAAATAAAAATGACGGTGGACGGTAATACGGCTGCTGCTTACGTTGCATATGCGTATACTGATGTAGCAGCAATTTACCCTATTACACCATCGTCAACCATGGCGGAAGTAGTAGATGAATGGGCCGCCAAAGGTAAAAAGAATATATTTGGTCAAAAGGTCCGTGTTGTAGAAATGCAGTCAGAAGCGGGTGCGGCAGGAACCCTTCATGGTTCTCTGCAAGCAGGAGCTTTGACTACAACATTTACAGCGTCACAGGGATTACTGTTAATGATACCTAATATGTATAAGGTAGCAGGGGAATTGCTGCCTGCAGTATTTCATGTGAGCGCCAGAGCAATTGCAACACAGGCTCTTTCCATTTTTGGAGACCATCAGGATGTAATGGCAGCAAGGCAAACTGGAGTTGTAATGTTGGCTTCAGGATCAGTTCAGGAAGTAATGGATATTGCACCTGTTGCCCATTTGGCTGCAATAAAGGGCAGACTTCCATTCCTGCATTTCTTTGACGGTTTCAGAACTTCTCATGAAATTCAAAAGGTTGAAGCTCTTGAGTATGAAGATTTGGCCAGTCTAATAGATTATCAGGCATTAAAGGAATTCAGAGACAGAGCTCTGTCACCGAATCATCCTGTAACAAGAGGAACAGCTCAGAATCCGGATGTTTACTTCCAGAATCGTGAAGCGGCAAATCCATACTATGATAATATTGTAAATATAGTCGAAGAATACATGAATAAGGTTGGAGAGCTTACCGGCAGAAAGTACGGTCTCTTCGATTATTATGGTGCTCCTGATGCGGAACATATAATAGTAGCAATGGGATCAATTACTGATGTAATTGAAGAAACCATTGACTATCTGAACGCAAATGGTGAAAAATACGGTGTTGTTAAAGTTCATTTATTCCGGCCATTCTCAGCCAAGCACTTGCTTAATGTAATTCCTAAGACTGTAAAAAAGATCGCAGTTCTTGACAGAACAAAGGAACCAGGTTCGTTAGGCGAACCTCTCTATCTGGACGTAAAAGCAGCCTTTTATGGGCTGGAGAATGCTCCACTGATAGTGGGAGGCCGTTTTGGTCTGGCTTCCAAGGATACAACACCGGCACATATTAAAGCTGTATATGACAATCTCAAGCAGCCAAGTCCAAAGGACGGATTTACAATCGGTATAGTTGATGATGTAACTCATACTTCTCTTAATATTAATGAGCACATTGATGCTTCACCAAAATCAACCATCAAATGCTTGTTCTGGGGACTTGGTTCCGATGGTACAGTAGGAGCCAACAAGCAGGCAATCAAAATTATTGGCGATCACACCGACAAATATGTTCAGGCTTATTTTGCCTATGATTCAAAAAAATCCGGTGGAGTCACAATGTCCCACCTGCGCTTCGGTGATGAACCCATAAAATCATCATACCTTGTTCATGAAGCAGATTATATTGCTTGTCACAATCAGTCCTATGTAAACCAGTATGATCTGCTTAAAGGTATTAAGAAAGGCGGAATTTTTGTACTAAACTGCCTGTGGGACGAAAAGGAGCTTGAAGAGCATCTCCCCGCTGAATTAAAACGTCAGATTGCCCGGAACAATGTACAATTCTATACTGTTAATGCTTATTCAATTGCTGAAAATATTGGTCTTGGAAACAGGATTAATATGATAATGCAGGCCGCATTCTTCAAGCTGGCAAATATAATTCCAATTGATGATGCCGTACGCTATCTTAAAGATGCCGTAGTCAAGTCCTATGGTAAGAAAGGTGAAAAAGTTGTCAGAATCAATCAGGAGGCTATTGAGAAAGGTATAAATTCAGTTGTTAAAATTAATGTTCCCGAATCCTGGAAAGATGCTCAGGATACAGCAAACAGTGAAATTGAAGAACCTGATTTCATTAAGAACATCCTCCGTCCATGTAATGCCATGAGGGGTGAAGATTTACCTGTTAGTACTTTTGTGGAATTGGAGGATGGTACTATACCAAATGGTACAGCAGCTTATGAGAAGCGTGGTATTGCTGTAAACGTTCCAGAATGGATTCCTGAAAACTGTATTCAGTGTAATATATGTTCTCTGGTTTGTCCTCATGCTGTAATCCGACCGGTATTGGCTACCGAGGAAGAATTAAAATCAGCACCAGATACCTTTATAACCAAAAAAGCAGTTGGAAAAGGTATGGAGCAATACCAGTTCAGAATTCAAATCAGTCCTATGGATTGTACAGGCTGTGGTAACTGTGCCGATGTATGTCCTGCAAAGGAAAAGGCACTGGTTATGAAGAAACTGAGTACTCAGACTGAAGCGCAAATTCCTAATTATGAGTTTTCTACTACCAAAATTTCATATAAAGGTGGAAACTTTGGTAATAAGACAATTAAAGACAGCCAGTTCAGAAAACCTCTGTACGAGTTCTCAGGTGCATGTGCAGGCTGTGGTGAAACACCTTATATCAAGCTTGTTACACAGCTTTTTGGTGACAGGATGATGATTGCAAATGCTACCGGCTGTTCCTCTATCTGGGGTGCCTCATATCCCGCTAGTGCTTATACCGTAAATAATGAAGGTAAAGGTCCAGCCTGGGCAAACTCATTATTCGAGGATAACGCAGAATTCGGCTACGGCTTCTACCTTGGAGTGAAGCAGATAAGAGAGCGTATCAGAGATATTGCACTTCAACTTTCTGAAATGGATATTGATGACAATTTCAAAACCAGCCTGGGAGAATGGGTAGCCAGCGCTGAGGATGGAGAAGCTTCCAAAGGTGCCAGCGAAAAACTTTTAGAAGCAATAAAAAATTACACACCAAAAGACCAGCAGCAAGCCAAACTTATAGCAGAACTTCTTGAAAAACAAGATTACTTTGTTAAGAGGTCAATCTGGATTGTGGGCGGTGACGGTTGGGCCTACGATATCGGATATGGCGGACTTGACCATGTACTGGCCTCAGGAGATGATGTGAACGTACTGGTATTTGATACAGAAATATACTCAAATACCGGTGGTCAGGCTTCAAAAGCAACACCTACCTCAGCAATCGCAAAATTTGCAGCATCAGGTAAAAAGGCTGCTAAGAAAGATTTGGCTGCCCAAATGATGTCCTATGGTAATGTTTATGTGGCCCAGGTTGGTATTGGAGCCGACAGAAATCAGCTGCTTAAGGCTATAGTTGAAGCTGAGGCTTATAAAGGTCCTTCTATTATCATTGCTTATGCACCTTGTATCAGTCATGGTATCAAGGACGGTATGGGAAGAAGTATTGCTAACTCAGCCAATGCTGTATCATCCGGTTACTGGCATCTGTTCAGATACAACCCTGAATTGAAGCAACAGGGCAAGAATCCGTTCGTTCTTGACTCTAAAGAACCTAACTCCAGTTTCAGAGACTTCCTGATGAATCAGGTAAGGTTTGCTTCACTTGCTAAGGAGTTCCCGGATGAAGCTGAGGAATTATTCAGCATGGCCGAAGAGTATGCTAAGGAGAAATACTTAAGGTTGAAAAAAATGGCTGAAGGGTAATTAATGATGGCAGTTGAAACTGTCTGAAAATCATCTCAAACCATGGATGACATAATAAATAAATTGATATTTAAAGTGTAAATTATATTGATAAATAAAAACTGCTTGAAGGCTATCAATTTGGCCTGCAAGCAGTTTTTATTTATAATGATTTAATATTATGTAACAGATTTAACAGTGGTTACACGTCCTCTTGATTTAAGTCTATATATGGATAATTAATCTCCATCCCTATTTGATTCTTATGAAACATGTGAACCTTATACAAAAGTGAAATATTTACACATTAAACCAACCATTATAATATAATAACTAAATTAGCTTGTACTTTTTCAAAAATCAGGGTGTTAATATACACTTCAAAATTTCAACTCCGAGTAAACACGGTTCAATTAAAATTTAAAGTCTTGGGGCTTAAGATTTTACAAAGGGAGTGATACCGAAGATGGGTTGTGAATGGATATTGGATATAAATAACGGTTTCTGTAATATTGGTAACGAAAGGACAGCAATTGCCGCAAGCCTGGAAAAACCGATGTTAATGCTGGAAATTCAGGAATCATTGATAACGAAGCATTATCTGATACTTTCTAATATCTGATCATCTGGTTGTTGTGACTAAAAAAGAGTTGAATCAAAACCTACCTTTTACACTTCAGCCCAACTTGGCCTGAAGTAGCTGTAAAATTTAATTCCTGCCATATTAATGAAGTGGCTGAATTTAAACTCCTGCCGTATTAAAACGGAAAGTTTCTGTAAGCTTTACAACTCTATAACAAAACACTGATAATTTTATAAAATAAGGAGGTGGAGCCTTTGTCTCTAATTTTAATTGTTGAGGACGAAACGGCAATCAATGAGCTTATAAAAAGGAACCTACAGCTTGTAGGTCACCAATGTGCCTCGGTTTTTGACGGAAAAACCGCTGTTTCTGAAATACAGAATCAATCCTATGATCTGATAATTTTAGATATCATGCTGCCAGGACTCGATGGATTTGAAGTAATAAAGCATGCAAGTAAAACACCCACTATTTTCCTGACGGCGAAAAATAGCCTGCCTGACCGAATCAAGGGCTTTTCCCTGGGAGCGGATGATTATCTGACAAAACCCTTTGAGATGTTGGAATTGCTTGCCCGAGTGGAAGCAGTCCTGCGGCGCACACAGAAAAACCCGAGCTGTTTTGAATTGGGAGATGTAAGAATTGATTTTGATAGCCATCAGGTATTTCATAACGGGCGATTGGTTGAATGTACTCCAAAGGAATATGATTTATTAGAAGTTCTTGTAAACAACCGAAACATAGCACTTTCAAGAAACAAGCTGCTGGAACTGGTTTGGGGCTACGATTTTGAAGGGGATACCAGGACTGTGGACGTACATATACAAAAGCTGCGGAAAAAGCTTAATTGGGATGACAGGATAAAAACCGTATACAAGCTAGGATACCGTTTGGAGGCAGGCCGATGAAGCAGCGTACATTTTTAACAACGCTTACGCTTTTTCTTTTCTTCTTTAACCTTGGAATTTTCATTGTTTCGGTAACAATGTTCAGGGACACGGTAAACCGTGCGGAGGAAAGAAGCCTGAGCGAGCATTATTTTATCGCCTCAGCCCTGATCAAGGATTTCAGTGCCGTAGAAAGCCGTGGGACTTACTTGGACGGTTCTATAAGTTCACTGCTACAGCCTTATAAATACATATCTGGAGACAACAAGATGGGGCTTGCACTTTACAAAAATGATCAGCTTGTTTATTCCAATCTGAACGCCTCTGTACTAAATGGCAGTTTATTAAAGCCACCGGTAAACGGAAACCGGCTGGCAACTATCCAGAAGGCAGGTAATAAGACATATGCTATTGTTTCGGGAAAACTTTCCGACCCTTTTAGTTCCTACACCTTGGTTTATCTTTACGATACGACGGAGGCCATCAATTCATGGAGCCTCCTGAAAAATAGATTATTTTTGGCGGGATTTGTGCTGTCCATTCTACTCGCTTTTGGCCTGCTTCTTATACTGAACCGGATATTCGACCCCTTAAGGCAGATTTCCCGAATCTCCAAAGATATAGCGGACGGCGCGTATGAAACCAGGCTTCCGGTGTCAGGGCATGATGAACTTTCCGAAATGGCGCAAAGTTTCAACCACATGGCGGAGGAAATTCAGCGCCGGATAATGGAACTGAAGAACTCCGCAGATCAAAAGCAACAGTTTATTGATAACTTTGCCCACGAACTCCGCACTCCGCTGACCGCCATCTACGGATATGCGGAATATATGCAGAAGGCCATTTTGTCTGAAGACGACAGGTTGTCGGCACTGAATTACATCATGTCGGAAAGCCGCCGCCTGCAGACGGTAGCGTTTCAGTTGTTGGAACTTGCCAATTTGCAGAACAATCCGGTTACCTGTGAGGAAATAAATGTATCTGTCCTCTTTGATGCAGTCGAGCAAACTATGTATGTAAAACTTGCGGAAAAAGATATACAATTGGAATTCTTCAATGAAATAAAGACAATACAAGGCGATTCTTCTTTACCGGAAAGCCTGCTGATCAATCTGCTCGACAACGCGATAAAAGCGTGCGGAAAAGGCGGTCATATTGTTGTACGGGCAGCAATGGAAGGCGAAAAGAAAATGATTAGTGTCCAGGATAACGGAAAAGGCATGACTCAAGAAGTTCTTTCGCAAATCACCGAACCTTTTTTTCGGGGAGAAAAGTCACGTAATCGCAACGATGGCGGCGCCGGACTGGGACTTGCCATCTGTAAGCAGATTGCTTCGAGCCATGGTGCAGAGCTAAGTTTTATCAGCCGACCCGGCGAAGGAACAACGGCAAAAATAACTTTTACAACTTCATAATAACTCGTTTAAAACTTTTTAATTCTGGCCCATTATACTGATCTTGAATCATAAAGCAAACAATAAAGGAGAGATTTCCAATGATAGTAAAAAGATTAGAAGAAAAATTGTTAAAAAGAACCGTTTTGGCAGCTGTAACAATTATCGGAACAGGCACGATACTGTTCCAGGGGCTCACCCAAGCGGTGGTAGCGGCGGAATATAACAAAACTAATACCATTCCGACAAGCTATGTCAATGTAGATGTATCGTTCCAGAAGGAACTGCCGGAAGGTTATAAAAAATCAAATTATGCAGTTAAGTTAAATGACCTTCCATATTATGAAAACAATACGCCCACAGAAAAAGACATGACAAAAGAAGATGCAGCGGAGCTTGCGGCACAATACCTTTGGCAGGTTTACGGCGCAAACCTGGAAGGACAGACTATTGTAATGGGTTATACCAATACAACGTCAGACAATCCCTCGCGTCCAATGTGGGTCGCTGAAATTGAGATAAAAAGCCAGGACTACCATGACGGGTATCTCGTGGACGGCTATGGCGCATGGATTGATTCGGTTACCGGTGAGCTGCTTCACATATATATAAACAGAACGCTGGAAGAGAAAATTGAAGTTGGTTCTATAACAACTCCTGACGAAGACCCAGGCAAATACGAATCCACAGCGAAAAAACTGGCGGAAAAATATAATGTTGTTCACGGCGAAATTGAATCTATTAAATATGTTGGACAGGGATGCACCACGACCAATCCTCCCGGCATTTACGGTGACCCAAACATCAGTTTTGAAATTCATGGTAAAAACGGCGAAATTGCGCATATGTCCTTTTCCCGGTATGATGAGGTACTGCTGGGTATTACATATAACGGACAATATAAGTATACCTTGCTAAGGGCTGAAGATCATAGACAGAAGGCGCAGGAGGCCCGGGACAGATCAGCTCAAAGAGCAGCGGATGCTGCCAGTGGAAACAATTAACGAAGCGATTTGAACTTTGATTGCAGTCCTTTTTACGGACATGAATAACTATTGTTTGTTTATGCGGTTAGTATCATCTGCATTCAGGATAACCCTGTACTAAGCGGCGGTTTTGAAATTAATAGTCAAAGCCGCCGCTTTGCTGTCCTTTTTATTGAGTTTTTGCTTCTCTGTATAAGGTTAGCATGTTAATTGTGACTGTCTAGCCAACTGTATATCGTATATAATGTAATTCAGATACATAAGACGTATATAATTTTCAGCGAGATTTCTGTGATATTTTTCTGATATTTTTAAAATCAAATACCTTTGAGAAATGGAAGTGATTATATGCGAATATTAGTAGTTGAGGATGACCAGCTTTTGAATAAAACTCTCTGTTACAATCTGACATTAGAAGGGTTTTCTGTTGATTCTGCCACAACTAAAGCCACAGCCAGGCAGCTCAGTATGAAACAGGATTATGACCTCATAGTTCTCGATATCAATTTACCAGATGGCAATGGTTTTGATTTTTGCTGTGAAATAAAGGAGCGCCGCCCTGATACTGCAGTTATTTTTCTGACAGCACGTGATATGGAAAACGACCAACTCCGAGGATTTGAATTGGGAGCAGACGATTACGTAACAAAGCCATTCCCTATGAAGGTATTTCTAAAAAAAGTTTCAGCTCTGCTTACACGTATTTCTAAGAAGTATGGCGGTGACTGATACGATGACGGTAACCTGTTTATAAACTTTTCAGAAATGACCTCTACCTTTGCCGGACAGGAAATTCTATTTACGCCTATGGAGTATCGTATACTGAAAATTTTTGTCAGGAATGCTCAGATAGTCTTAACTCGTAATTCTCTTCTTGAAAAGCTATGGGATATTGATAATAACTACGTTGATGAACATGCCTTAACCTCTGCAATCAGCAGACTGCGGAATAAGATTGAAACTGCTGATTATCAATACATCAAAACCGTTTATGGCATGGGCTATATGTGGGTTGGAGGGATAAAAAATGGTAAAAAGACTCTCAGTAAATAAAGCTATCATGATAACCTGCATAATTTATGCCATTTTGTCAATATCCATGATTACTGTTATGTATTTACTAACAAGCAATACCAACGTGATATGGTGTAGTCTTTTATTTTCTGCCCTTATTGTCATCAGTATGGTTTGGTTAATTGTATTTATACGTGGACAGCTAACCAACTTTTCAAATAATATTTGCTCACTTTTGGATAGTATGATGTCTGAAAAATTTGAACCTCCGCATATTTCAGAGGAAGAAAGTCTTTTTTATAAAATTAACCACCGTTTGGTACGGCTGTATGAAATAATGCAGGAAAACCGTTCTAGAATTGACAAGGAGCATGCTAACTTGCAGGAGTTGATTTCAGATATTTCTCATCAGGTAAAAACACCCATTGCCAATCTTAAAATGGTTAACTCTACCTTATTGGAACAGCCTATGCCGGAAGAAAAACGAAAAGAGTTTTTATCTGCCAGTGTGGAGCAGCTTGATAAACTGGACTTTCTCATGCAGGCCATGATTAAAACATCTCGACTGGAAACAGGTATTATTTCGCTAGAAAAAAAACGACAACCTATTTATGATACCCTTGCCGGAGCACTGGGGGGTATTCTGTTAAACGCCGAGAAAAAGAATATAACTGTTAATGTTGATTGCAGTGAGAATATGGAAATATCCCATGACCGTAAATGGACAGGTGAGGCCTTGTTCAATATCCTTGACAATGCAGTAAAATATACTCCTGACGGCGGTAGTATATCTATTTCTGTGAAAACTTGGGAAATGTATTTTAAGATTGATATAACAGATACCGGCAAAAGAATTCCTGAAGCCTGTCAAAGTTCCATTTTCAAACGATTTTATCGGGAGGAAGCAGTGCATGATATTCCGGGCATAGGAATTGGATTATATCTTGCCCGTAAAATTATTACCATGCAGGGAGGTTACATCAAAGTAACCTCAAAAATTGGGCATGGTTCAACATTTTCTGTATTTCTGCCCCACCATTAAAATTTTGTCACAAAATACATAAAAATACATATATGTTGTGATAATTCTGCGAGATTTCCTTTTTATAATAATGCCATTATGATAAAGGATGGTGTTGGTATGAATATATTACAAACCTTTGATTTAAAAAAATATTATGGCACAGAGCCCAATATTACAAAAGCGTTAGACGGCGTTACTCTTTCTGTAGAACAAGGTGAGTTTGTAGCTGTGGTGGGAACTTCCGGCAGCGGAAAAACCACATTGCTTAATATGATGGGCGGATTGGATATTCCAACTTCGGGCAGTGTTACAGTAAAAGGAAAAGAACTTTCGAAATTAAATGATGAACAGCTTATTATTTTTCGACGCAGAAATATTGGATTTGTATTTCAAAGTTACAATCTAGTTCCCATTTTGAATGTTTATGAAAATATCGTTCTTCCTGTTGAGCTTGACGGTGAAACCGTAGACAAAGAGTTTCTATGTAAAATTGTGAATATGTTGGGATTAGAAGATAAGTTAAAATATATGCCCAACAATCTGTCAGGCGGACAGCAGCAGAGGGTAGCCATCGCTCGCGCACTGATTACCAAACCAGCAATTGTCCTGGCCGATGAGCCTACAGGTAACCTTGATAGTAAAACCAGTGCAGATGTCATTGGATTACTGCGGCGAACAAGCAGTGAATTCAACCAGACCCTTGTTATGATTACCCACAATGTAGAAATCGCGCAACTTTCAGACCGTATTATCCGTATTGAGGATGGAAAAATTGTGAATCAGGGGGAAGATGCATGATGAATGATATTCTTTTTGGAAACAATAATAAATCAGTTGTAAAGAATCTTGCACACAAAAGTTTAAAGGCAGATAGACGGAGAAACCTGCTTATTATTGTTACAATTGCATTTACAACAATCCTCCTGTCCGGACTCACCTTTTTTCTGCACGCTCAAAGAGCAGCATTGTCAGAGAACATAAAAGATCATTACCAGGCCGGATGTATGGATATTTCTCAAGAGATGATCCATGTTCTTTCAAAAAGTCCTGAAGTTGAGCAGTGGGGTGTATCTCAACCAATGGGCGTCGTACGATATCAAGATGCAAATTTATCTATAATCTATAAAGATAATAATCAGTTAAAGCTTGAAAAGGCTCCACCTATAGAAGGGAATCTGCCTGAAAAAGAAACTGAAATTGTGGTTGAACGTGATTTTTTGGAATACTTTAACCTTCCCCTATCAACTGGCCAAAAAATATTGCTTGATTTAGGCGATGGAATAAAGCGAGAATATACCATAACAGGGATAATTCAGAGCGAAAATGCCTCCCGTTACTTTACAGTTCTTATATCCAGACAATATGTTGTAGCTCATTCTCCTGAGAGTCATATTTTTGAGTTTCGTTTTCGTTTAGCCAATAAAACGGGAGAAAGTAGTATTCTGAAAGAGCAAATCAAGGACTTCCTATTGTCAAAGGGAGTTCCTGAGGAGAAAATCTTTTATAGTTCCAATTACTTTGATATGGTAGAGTTACATACATCAGATGGCATCCTACTATTCTTTGTAGGAGCATTCCTTGTAATGGCCTGCAGTGTTGTAATATATAGTATATTCTATATTTCTGTGGCAGGAAAAATTCGTGTATATGGCAGATTAAAGGCCATCGGTGCTACTACAAAACAACTCAAAGGTATCGTACGACGTGAGTCTTTGGTACTTTTTTTATATGCTGTTCCCATAGGAATTGTCATTGCTGGTATTGCAATATTTGCTTTAAAACCTCAATACTGGGACTGGGTGAAGAATTTGAAGTCAGCCTTAGTTGTGGCTATTGTCATGTTCTTAACGGTTGCAGTATCTACCCGGGTACCAATCAGGCTGGCAGGACGGGTATCGGCTATTGAGGCAGTCCGTTCTAATCCATATTCAGATAAATCAAAGGGTGTTTCATCAAAACTGCATCGCCGTATAACCCCTGTTTCCTTAGCAGGGATGAATTTTCAACGCAACCGAAAAAAAACGATATTCACATTTATTTCTTTAGGCCTGACTGCCATCATTTTTATGTGTTTTTCTACTTTGGCTGTATCCATTGATGTCAACAGTATGGCATCCAGGGATTTGAAAGGTGGAAGTTATGTGCTGTCTACTCATCCGGATAGTATGAAAGAGGAACAGACATTATTAAAGGAAAATCCATTAAATGAAGACTTGTACAATAAACTAACATCATTTGAGGCTATAACTGAAATCACCAGGTTTAATAGTAGCTTTGTTCAAATGGAACTGCCTAAAAGTAAATACGAAATTGACTTTACTGGCTTAAATGTTCAGGTAGAGCAATCTAATAAAACATTCGATGTATTTCTTGTAGGCTTAACAGAAAGTCAGATGAGTGAGTATTTTTCAGAAGACTGCGACATGGAAGGAACAGCTGAATATAATACGGTATTAAGACAAAACGGAATTATAGTGGGTGATGCAAAGTTTGTCAAAGAAATATTTGGTTATTATCCCAAGGTTGGTGATATTCTGGTTTGCTCCTCTATCAATGGAGGAAGAATGGAGATGCCCGTCTTGGGAATAGCAAGAAAAGCTGTCAGACCTGTTATAGGCGGTTCAGTATTTTATGTAACTCATGAAACCCTAAAAAATCTCTATCCTGAAACAAGCAATTTTAATACCACCTGGTACATCTATACTAATTACGATTCTGATACCTTACATAAAGATATATTTAAAGCTGTAGATAATCCCAGAATTGATATAACCTCACTGCAAGATATTGTAGATATGCTCCAGCCGTCTCTTGAGCTGTCAATAAAAGCATCTTATATATTTACAGCATTTTTATTTATATTTGCGTTAATAAATCTAATCAACACCTTAATGACCAATCTAATTACAAGACAGCAGGAACTTAGCATACTGCAGTCCATAGGCATGAGCTTTAAGCAGATGGCAAAAATGCTTTCAGCAGAATGTCTCTGGTATGTAGTCATCACTCTCATTATCACAGTGACAGTCGGAGGACCCGCTGGTATGCTGCTTTGTTCAATTCTCAATCAATATGACATTTTCGGTGTTATAAACTATAGTTTTCCGGTGATAGAAGTTGCTGTCTTCGCTGCTATCTTAATGGTCACTCAGCTTTGCTACTCGGGAGTTGCTATAAGGTATTTGAAAAAACAACCTTTGCTGGAACGTGTAAAGCCAATAGAATAACATAGCATACTTATACTAAAGGCATCAGAATTCCGTCCGGATCTCTGATGCCTTTTAAGAGTTCATCATCTTCATTTTTATCTTGATGCCCAAAAAAGCTTGTTTATCGGTAAAAATATTCCAATATTTCCTTCTTACTAACTACTGCCCATTTTGCTGGAGAGCCTCCACCAGCACCTTAAGATTTTGCTCCATTGCCCTTATATAGCTGTCGGCAGGTGCCGTTTTTTCACCTGTAACAACAGGATCCAGCATATATACCTTAGCTCCCGTTTCCTTTGCTATGGATTCAGCAGCCTTCTTTGAGTATTGAGGCTCTGCAAAAAGTGCCTTTACCTTTGTTTGCTTTATGTTATCTATTAATTCAGCCAATTCACCAGCACTGGGTTCAGTTCCTGGCTCTCTTTCAACAACGGCTACAATGTTTAGACCGAACTCCTTTGCAAAGTATGGAAATGCCTCATGGAATGTGACTATATCCTTGTTTGGGATGTTATCAAGCTGCTGATGCATTTTTTCCTTCTGTGCTTCAAGCAACTTGATATATTTATCTGCATTTTCTCTGTAAGCAGCAGCATTCTTTGGGTCAGCTACTGCCAGTCCCTCAGCAATATTTTTCACTTCAGTTATTGCACCAGATATAGCTACCCAAACATGAGGATTGTCCTCACCGTTTTGGTCCTTTAACAGTTCCATACCCTTGGCAGCCTCAATAATAACCAGTTCAGGCCGCTGTTTAATAACCTTATCCATAAAGGCTTCCATTCCCGCACCGTTTATAACAAATGCGTCTGCCTTTTCCAGGGTCTTCAGGTCTGCAGGAATCAGTTGATAGTCGTGAAGGCAGCCTGTCTGGGGTTCGGTCATGTTAATAAGTTCAACTCCCGGTATGTCCCCTATAATGTTTTTGGTAAATACATACATTGGATAAAATGAGGTAACTACTGTGAAATTACTGTCCCCATTTTCCTTTTTATTGGTTGTGGAACATCCTGTTATAATGCCTAATAAGAAACAGGATACTAAGATCAACGAAACTAACCTTATTCTTAAGTCTCTTTTTAAGCATGCCGCAGGCTTATTTTTATGTTCTCTTTCATTATTACTTTTAATTATCAAAATATCCTCCTTTTCAAGTACATCCATGTAGTTGACTGTGATTCGATATTGAGCCATGGTGAAATGATTATGTACTCCTGTCTCATGGTGAGAAACTGTATTTTTTTATGAAAATATTTCACCATTTCATCAAATGGGAATCATTCGCATTTACATTATATACTGAAAGGATAAATTTTAAAACTACTATTTTTTTATTAATTGATTTATTATGTCCAATGTAGGTGGATTCAATGCAAGAGGAAATCTGCTGCACACTGTTGCTGCCGTTGCTGCGGCAAATTCAACAAGTTTTCTATCAGGCAGCTGTTTGAAAAGTCCATAAACTGCTCCCGCCTTAAAAGAATCCCCTGCTCCCAATGTACTTTGCACTTGTACCTTAAATGGATTGAATCTCTGCACAGGCTGGTTTTTCCTGCCATACATAATTTCTCTTGAACCAAAGGTAAAAATAACAAGCCCATCTGTGCTGTCGGTATAGACTTTGAAGAGCTCATTTACATCGGTGTCAGGGAAATTGTCCTGTATAAATTCATTTGATATGATATTAACCTCAGAGTATTTATGTATAATTGTGTCAGGTTTACAGTCTATTGTAACGTATTTTTTTCCCAATTCTCTGCAATACTTAGCAGCAGTTTCGGATTGTTCCATAAAAAATGGGTCAAGCCCCACAACACCTGCATTGGCTATATCCTCTTTAACTGGAGAATTCCATCTTTTCACCTTGTCACTGTAATATGCTCCAAAGGTTCCAAAGCAATTCCGGGTATTTCCCCCAATTATAACCATATCCTGTACACCGTCAAAATCAGGGTCATAATATACTCTTGACATATCAATATCAAATTTTTCCACAAGATATTTGTCTAATACAGGTTTGGTTTTTTTTCCTTGAAAATTACCGTCAACCTTAACCCTGCATCCCAGCGAAGCGAGGACCAATGCACAGCTGCCTGTTTCTCCTCCAGGCAGTATATAGCTCTCCTTGATTTCAGAGTAAGTATCCTCCTTTGGAAATTCCTTTGTCAGTAAATGCATGGTAGTTACCAAGGTCATGCCATAAAGATAAACATCATATTTGGACATATATTTTCCTCCTTAAAATTATTCCGCGCAAGAACCTATTGCCGCTAAACCCAGTAATCATCTTTATGGTCGCGCGTTTATTATTAACTGTTATATATTATACAACAAAAAAATAATTTATTCTACTTTCATAAACCTTATAGTGAATTTTGTTCCTTTTCCAGGCTCACTGGATACATAAACTGCCCCTCCCTGTCCTTCAATAACACTCTTTGTTATATATAGTCCAATGCCAATATTGGTAGGGTTACAGCTATTGGGGCCCTTATAAAACCTATCGAATATTCTGGGCAGCTCTTCACTAGAAATACCCATCCCTTTGTCACTTATGGTAACCTCCAGAAATACGTTATTTTCCTCCCAGCTGATTTCTATATTCCCTCCGTTAGCGCTGTGCTCTATACAATTTTTAATTATGTTTGAAAAGGCTTCCACTGTCCAGCTCACATCGTGTTTCACACATATATTCCGATCACCTGAAACAGAAATATTAATATTTTTTTCATCAGCAAAGTATTTTAGTCCTGCTAAACTTTTTTCGATAGAATTATGAATTGGTGCCATCTTTTTTTGGAATTCAACCACACCACCCTCAAGCTTGGCCATCTTCAGGAGGTTCTTTATTAGCCAGTCTATTCTGTCCAACTGATCTTTGCTCTCATTGATAAATGTATTCCTTTCCTGTTCAGATATGGTTAAGTCATTTTTTAATATATCGTTAAACATTATAAGAGAAGCCAACGGAGTCTTTAGCTGATGAGAAATGTCTGTTATCAGCCTTTTAAGAAACAACTTTTCATTTTTAAGTGCCTGGACATTTTCACTGAGTCTTTGAGTCATTAAGTTGAACTGACTGATTAAAAACCCTATATCTCCTTCGTCCCGCCCACCTTCTATAGGTTGAAAATCACCTTCAACAACAGCTTCGGCTCCCTCGCTGATTTTTCGTATACGGTAGTATATTCGGTTTAGGCTTAGTAAGAAAAAAATAATCAAAATCAGTGCAAATGAGCCAAATATCAACTGAAAACAAATATTGGTACGCCTAAAGTAACTTATCACGGAGTTGTTTTTATCAATACTCATGTTTTCATCATAGTTGTATTTACTTACAAGACTTTTTCCATATTGGTAATCCTTCTGAAAGTCTCCTGTAAAGTTCCTTATCACTTCTGTTTCTGCTTCAGGATACTGTCTAACCACAGCTCCTATTACCGCAATATTTTGTTGAATATGAATCTTGTTAAGAGACTTTGTATAGCTATGTATCATATACATACACGTAGCTCCGAATATCAAAAGAAGTATTATAAGAATGCCCAACGACATTTTAACCTCAGCATTTCTAAATATTTTCATTTTTTCCTCCGTCAGAATCTATTTTATAGAATCTTCCCTCCAAATATAGCCAGTGCCACGTATGGTTTCAATATGCTTTTCCCCGCCTGCCTCGATTTTTTCCCTAAGCCTTTTAACATAAACGTTCAGTGTATTATAGTCCACATAGTTACCGTCAATATCCCAAAGCTTTTCGATTATAGTATTTCTGCTTAAAACCTGTCCCCTGTTTTCCAGTAATAGTAGTAAAAGTTTATACTCCACTGCTGTCAGAGAAACCTCTTCGTTCTCAACGGTTACCTTACATTTTAATGGCTCAACAACAACGTTTCCGCTTACGATATAGCTTATCCCCTCTCCTGTAATCTTTTTTTGTCGCCTCATAAGAGCATTTATTCTAGAAATAAGTTCGCTTATTCTTACCGGTTTTGTTATGTAATCATCCCCTCCTATATCAAGGCCAAAGACAACATTTGATTCATCATCAAGGGCAGTCATGAAAATAATTGGTACATCACTGTTGGTTCTTATCTCCTTACAGAAATTATAACCATTACCATCAGGAAGAGTAACATCCAGTAAAATCAGATCAATTTCTGATCTAAAAAGGTTACGGGCTTCCTGTATTGATTTTGCCGTCTTGACTGTAAAACCGTTTTTCTTCAACGCATATTCTATTCCCATAGATAGAGGTGCATCATCTTCAACAAGTAAAATGTTCATTATTAAGCCTCCTGATTACTAACCTTAATTTATCTGTCTGTTTATCCCTATTATTGCTCAATATCATTAGTAATATTTTATCAAATTTGAAAAATCTCACAAAATTAGAGTAAGGGCTGCTTTACAACAGCCCCTGCAATAAGATACCTGTTTATTCTTCAATTCTTAATGCTTCAATTATATTCATATCATTCAGCTTACGAAGTGGTATGACAGCAGCAAGCAATGTTATAATAATAATTCCTAAGCCTCCATACAAGTAGGGCCATACTACAGTCCTATACCCAATTTCTCCTACTGGATTATTGCTTAATATACCAAAATATGTGAGTAAGAAGGCAATGGGAAGTCCAATTATGCAAGCAATTATTCCAAACAGTGCTCCCTCAAGAAGCACAAGCTTCTGAAACTGTCCCTTGGTCATGCCTATTGCCTTAAAGGTAGCATACTCCCGTTTCTTGACTAAAAGATTCATGGTAACCGTATTTATTATGTTAACTATAGAAATGATTAGAACTAAACCAATGAAACCATATACAAGTATTCCCATTTGACCAATAAGTTCATCAACGCTCTCTTTCTGCTTCTGCATATCCATATAAACTGCTTTATATTCATCTGCCATGGTACTAAGCTTTTCATATTGTTTTTCTGCGACCTCAGGATTTGTGAAATTTGTCCCTATCAGCGTCAATCCCTTAACGCCTGTCAATTTTGTGTAATTCTCAGATGACATAATCATACCGAAACAGTCATATAAAACATTTCCGCTGATGGCTTCATAATCTACTACAGCCATAACCTTTAATTTCATTGTTTCCCCTTTTTGGAGAATTTCCTTTAACTGCTGACTATCAGGCTTATCAACAAATTTTTCGTTCATTATTGGAACAGTTATCTCGTCCCCCACTTTGTAATTTGTAAAGCCATCATAGAAACGCTTTTTATTTTCATTAAATCCTCCAGCTTTATTTACAATAATTACTCCATTTTGACTATTAAATTGGTCATAGTTAATTTTTATATTGTTTTCACTATTTAAAAGTTCAAAAGTATTTTGATCATAGCCAAGTATATTTACCCCATTGACTATATACTTTCCCTCAAATTCTTCCGTATTGTTAAGCTTTAGTGAAGGAATGAATTTACTGTTAAGTTTTTCTTTATCAATTAAAAATGGTACTTCGCTATAGTTAACGTTAAATACTTCCTTTACGCCTTCAACACTGCTCAACTGTTTTGATAATGCTTCATCAATGTATGGACTTCCGGGCTTTTGGTCCTTCGTAAAAGCCGCCTCTATTTTTAACATTCCGCTTGCTATTTTATTACTTTCTAAAATTATATCAATGAAGTTAGAGAAGAACACGTACAATACAAGAGATATCATTAGAGACAGGCAGGTTATATAAAATCTCTTTCTGCTCCGCTTAATGTTTTTATAGGCAACCTGTCCTTCAAACCTGAAAATCAACTTTGCAAGAATTCCTCTTCGTTTCTTAATTTTATCCCCCTTCACAACCATTGTTCCTCTGATGGCATCTATGGGAGAAACCTTTGATGCTGTCCTTGCAGGAAAAAATGCGGATAAAAGTACCGTAGCAAACCCCAATAAAGCAGCTACACCTACAACCTGGGGATAGAAACCGATTTTGAAAGCCCCCAGAAAACCATCCATAATCAAGTTAAATGTAATCATTACTCCGGCAAATCCCGACAATATTCCTATTGGCAAAGAAATTGCACTCATTATCAGAGCTTCTTTGAACACCAACTTTCTTATCTGAGCCTTTGTGGCTCCTATACTTCTGAGTATTCCATAGTGCTTAATTCTTTCCATTACTGAAATATTAAAGGCATTATAAATAACAACCATAGTTGAAATTACAACAAATCCAGCTATGATACCGAATATCACTTCCATATCATGATTCTTTTCCTTATCGGGACCTTCACCAATTAAGTATAAAAGTTTTGTATTAGCATCAACTTTCACATTATTTGCTTTAGCAATTTTTAAAGCTATATCTGTTTTTCCTGACTTTTGTTTTAGGTTGACATAGTAAGAATAATTTTTTGAATTGTCTGAAGTGTTAAAATCCAAAAAACTTAATGCGGTATTATCGATACTACCCTTGCTTTCATATGACCCTACAACCTGATATTTAATTTTTGAACTCTGGCCCTGCTTTGTTGTTATAGTTCCGGCTATATCAAAGCTTACCTGTTTATCCTTTAATATTGCATAATACTTATTATCAACTATTATCTCAGAACTATTTTCGGGAAATCTGCCTTCATGAAGCTTCACTCTGAATATGTCGCTAAAAGCAGATTGGTCATAAGACTTTATATTTACTTTCTTTAAGGACTCTGTAAGCTTTTGATTCTCAAAAGTAAATTCTCCCTCATCCTTTACTATTCCACCATTCTTTATTTCTGCATTGGCAGTAAGAATCTTAATCTGTTCTTTATCGGCTTCATAAAAATTAATTTCATAGTGTCCCTTGTCATCCTTTGCACGTTCTATCTCATCGTTTATTCCACTGTAATAAATACTTCCTATAGCAGTGAACATTGCTATGGCCACAATTATTCCGATAAGGGTTAATATGGTTCTACCCAGATGCTTTTTCAAATATCGTACTGTTAATGTAGAATAACTCTTCATCGTCAAACCTCCTTATCAGAAGAAATTCTTCCGTCAACAATACTGATTACTCTGTCTGCCATACTAGCAATATTCATATCGTGTGAAATAAGTATCAGGGTTTGATTATATTTTTTTGAGGAGTATTTCAGTAACTCCAGTACCTCCCTGGAGTTTTTGGAATCAAGATTTCCAGTAGGTTCGTCTGCTAATATTATGGAAGGCTTGTTAGCCAGTGCCCTTCCTATGGAAACCCTTTGCTGTTGACCACCCGAAAGTTCTGAAGGCAAATATCCTCTTCTATCCTTTAAATTTAAAATGGTCAGCAGTTCATCAATGTATTGTTTATCTTCTTTCCTGTTATCAAGGAGAAGGGGCATTAGAATATTCTCCTCTGCTGTTAATACCGGAATCAGATTATAGGCTTGAAATACAAAGCCCACCTTCCTTCTCCTTAAAACAGATAATTCTTTTTCTGAAAGGTTATAAATATCTGTACCATCTATATAAACCTTACCGGAAGTAGGTCTATCAACACCGCCCAACAAATGCAGCAATGTACTTTTACCTGAGCCACTGGGGCCCACTATTGCCAAAAATTCACCTTTGCTGACCGAAAAACTTATATTGTCTACAGCAACAACCTCATTTTGTCCCTTACCATATTTTTTTGTTAAATTTTCAATTCTCAAAACTTCCATCTTTGTTCCTCCATTTGTTTTTCATGAACGCTATATCAGATTATACGAAGGAAAGCTTACAACTACGTGAATTTTTAAATTACAATTTTGTAAGGAAACGTGTTATGTAGAGACTGTTTACAAGACTATTCCATGTTTCTATGATAATGCGGTTTTGAATAGAGAAGAATGAAATTGACTATATTGACTCTTAAGGTAAAAAGCAACAGTAGAAATAAACAAATGCGTAAAATAAAAATCTAAATAAAATAAAGTATGTCCCTGCTTTGCTGATGCCACGAAAACAAAAAAGCTGGTATTAACCAGACTTTATTTTACCACCATTTTTTCTTTTTAAAATAAATTAACATTGCAACAGATATTGATACCATAACCCCCCATATGACTGGATACATCAGAGGCCATTCCAGTTCAGGCATATATCTGATATTCATACCGTAAACACCTGTAATAAAAGACAGAGGCATAAATACTGTAGAAATAATGGTAAGTACTTTCATTATTTCATTCATTTTGTTGCTGCTGCTGGAAAGGTATACCTCCAGCATACTTGATAAAATATCCCTGAGGGTTTCGGTGGTATCCATAACCTGTATAACATGGTCGTAAAGGTCCCTGATATATATGTCCGTTGTTTTCTCTACCAGATAACTCTCTCCCCGCTCAAGGAAAGAGAGCACTTCTCTTAGAGGCCAGACTGCCTTTTGCAGCAACAACAACTGCCTTTTCAAATTATGGATGGTTTTAAGAGTTTGCTTGTCATTTCCGGCCATCATCCCGTCCTCAACAAGCTCCACCCTTTCTCCAAAGTTCTCCAGTACAGCAAAATAATTGTCTACAACAATATCCAAAAGGCTGTAGGCAAGGTAATCAGCTCCCAGCTTTCTGAAACGGCTCATCCCCTGCTGCAGTCTTTTAATAACAGGGTCAAATACGCTGGTATTTTTCTCAGTTATAGTAATGACATAATTTTTCCCCAGAATTATACTTACCTGCTCAATATCCAATTCCCCTGACTCTTTGTCATAGAACAGCATTTTTGCAGAAATGAATAAATAATCTTCATTCACATCAATTTTGGGTCTCTGTCCGGTATCCAAAATATCCTCCAGTATAAGAGGATGCAGACCAAACACTGTCCCTATGGTTTCCAAAACATTAATATCACTCAGACCTACAACATTAAGCCATGTAATACCCATCCCATCTACTTTTAATTCTTTAAGTCCTTTAATATCTAGACTCCTTTTTTCAAAGGTTTCCTCGTCATAGCTGATTAAAGTCATTAACGTAGTTTCACGTGTTTTCTCACCAATATGAACAAGAGTCCCCGGCGGTAACCCTATAGTTTTGGAACGGGATTTCACAAGCTTTTGCATATGTACTCCTTATGCTTAAAGTGATATTTCAAGCTTGACAAGTCTGGCAATGACTTTTAAATTTTTAGTACTTATTGTTTCAGTAATCAGTGTGCCTTTATTGCTTACAAGCAGCAGCTTATCTCCCTGAAGCTTTTTGACTTGTCTGACTGCCCTGTTTCCATTATATTCAACAAAATAAATTCCGTCCGTATCAATTTCACCAGTTAATATTGAAAGAGCCCTGTCTCCCTTTGCAATTCTGAAACCGGTCATGTCGCTGTCCTCAATAATCAGGTAGAAAACTTTCTCCTTTGGGTAGCCTTCCACCCTATTCTTTTCAATAGGCAAAAGCTTCTTTTCAATTAGCCTGTCCATTCTATAATCGTATACAGGTACTGTTTTTAAAATATTTCCAAATGCATCATCCCAAATTTCCTGTACCGGCTGACTAAGATTTAAATTGCTCTGTCCTGCACCGGTGGATTGCTTGGTACCTGCAGGTACGACAGTTTTTCTTGCCCCGGAATATTTATCTGTCTGCTCATCCTCAGAAGCAAATAACCCTATTGGTCCAAGTTCAAAATCAAGAGCCTTTGATACTCTTCCTATCATATCGTCACTAATAATTTTTTTACCCGATTCAATGTCCAGCACATAGCTCTCAGAAACACCCAACGACTTTGCCAACTGTTTAGGTGTCAGGCCCTTTTGTAATCTAAGTCTCTTTATTTCCTGTCCTATTCTGCTCATATAAAATGCTCCCTTTCTGATTGGTTAAATTAAGGCCTTATTATTAATACATTTCTAAAAGTATATAAGGTCAATGGCTGCTAAAATCACTCTACTTATTATCTGGCCCATACTACCAGCATGAAAGAATTATATTTATCAAATTCATCGCCGTTAAAATCTCCAAACAGCTTCAATTTTTTAAAACCCACATCACCTAGTGCATCGGTTAACTCTTCCTGTCGCACAGGATAAAGTAACACCTCATTGTCCAAACTCTTACCCTCAACGGTTAGTCTTGTTTTAAAAGCTATTTTGTTGATTTCATTTCTATATTCGTAATTTCGTTCAAAACTAAGCCCAACAGATTTATTTTCAATAGTAGGAAGGCTTTTTATTTCCCTTAGTATGATTCGGTCATAGTTTATTACCTGCAAAACAAGACTTCCGTCATTCTCCAGCATTGCCTTTGTATTGGTAAGAAATTCTTTTATCTGCTTCATGTCTTCAAGATGTACCATTGAATTACCAATACAGAAAGCCATATTGAATTTCCCTTGAAGTTTTTCATTAACTCTGACCATATCAGAGTGGATGTACTCCAAAGTTCCGGATACCCCACTTAAGTTGCTGGCTTTTTCACTTAGCTGCTTAATCATTCCGGCATCAAGATCAACTGCAGTTACATTATAACCCTGTGCAGCCAGTTCAAGAGAGTAACCCCCTGTTCCGCAGGCAATATCCAGTATTCTTTTAGGTGGATTACCTGCGATTTCCTTCAAGAACTTTATCTGTTCTTCTCCTGTTGGAAAGATATAATCATAATACTTCGATATCTGTTGATAAAATTCCATATTATGCCCATGCCCGTCATTTCATAAATTATCATAATAGAAATGGCAGAGCTCAATACCTCCTTGATTTGCTATTTTAGTTGCTTCAATCCCTAACTCTTCAATCTTCTCCATATATTATTGTGAATAATATATAGCAAATTTTTTCTGCCGTTATTTTATGCACCTTCATCAATGGCTCTTGGTCTCATAATAATCACTACGACTAACCAAATGTATTTTTCATGCTATATCGATGGTGTAGTGTATTGTGCTATCAGAAACTTGATTTTTATACCCTGCTCCGAGAACATTTTTTCATGCTCGGTAGGTATGCTTTCAGTAAAGCCGCTGGCGTGCAGATCTTCAGTTATATATTTTATTATAAACCCACTTTCTTCAAAATATTTAACAGAGTCTTTAAAAAGTCCATCATCATCAGTTTTAAACCATACTTCCGAGCCTAATTTTAAAAATGTTTTATATTTAGCCAGCTGCTTGCTGTGAGTAAGTCTTCTCTTTTTATAGGCAGGTTTAGGCCAGGGATTGCAAAAATTAATATATATCTTTTCAATAACATCAGTGGGTGCCAGCATATTGTCTATTTGCTCAATGTTCTGGGACATCAGCTTGATATTGTTTATTTCGCTTATTCCGGCAGCAGCATATTCAGCTTCAACCTTGCGCTTTGCAAGAACAAGTACTTCACTTTTGATATCTACTGCAATATAGTTTATGTGTTGATTGGCAGCAGCAACTTTAGAAATAAATCCGCCCTTACCGCATCCAAGCTCCAGATGCATTGGATTACTGTTTCCAAAAAGTTCCTGCCACTTGCCCTTTAATTGGGGCGGATTGTCAATATAAAAAGGACATGCTGCCAATTCAGGCCTTGCCCATGGTTTTCTTCTGAGTCTCATATTAACCTCCTGAGTTACAATATATGACTTTAGTCGCCCAATGCAGCCATTATTGCAGTATGCCGCATTGGCCACAGAATGTTGAATCAGTCACATGCTGTGGCTCTATAGTGGCCTTGAGCCAAATAGCAGCCATAAAGTGTAATTAATATACACTTCAATATCCGTTATGAGTTGAACTAATAAGTTTAGTGGGATTAGTTTACTGCCTTCAGCATAAGTATTTCCCTTATCGTGTTGACAATAAGGCGCTTGCTAAAAATATTGTACATACAGAATAAAGCAATGTCTACAATAAATTATACCTATATATGTTATACCAATATTTCAATCAGACAAACCAAACTAACTTCCCGTAAACTCTAGAGATCTAAAATTTTTTAACTTGACTTACCAGTGGAGGTTCTGTACCCTATAAGTATGTGTGTTATAAGCAGCAATAGTGCTGCATATAGGACAACATTTAAGTGGTTGTAATTGTTTTAAAGTTAGTAGTTTTATAAAAAATTATTACCCGGAAGTATATAAATTACTTTTTACAATTCATAAATACAAATGTGAAATTGTATATTAGGGAGCATGGAGGAAAAATGGATTTTTTATTGTTTATACTTAAGTCAATAATACTTGGTATTGTTGAAGGAATCACCGAATTTTTACCTGTTTCGTCAACAGGACATTTGAGAATTTTTCAAAACCTGATTCATTTTGAAAGCCAAAACTCACGCTATGTGGCTATGTATACATATGTTATACAACTTGGAGCAATCCTTGCTGTGGTGCTGCTTTACTGGAGGAAAATCAAGGATACCATCGTAAATTTCCTCCCCAGTAAAGTGGGATATGAAAAGTCCGGTTTTAAATTTTGGTTAATGATAGCACTGGCCTGTGTCCCCGGAGCCATTTTAGGAATATTGTTTGATGATCTTGCAGATCAGTACCTTTCAGGTCCGTATGTAGTTGCTGTGGTACTTTTCCTTGGGGCAATCTGGATGATATACGCTGAAAACAGATTCCGAAACAATAATCTTACAAAGCAAAAGCTCAGTGTTACGCCAAAACAGGCCATTATTATCGGACTATTTCAATGTCTGGCAATAATCCCGGGCATGTCACGTTCGGCTTCAACCATAATTGGCGGTTGGGTGGCAGGTCTTTCAACAGTTGTAGCTACAGAGTTTTCCTTTTTCCTTGCCATACCTGTAATGGTAGGAATGAGCTTTTTGAAAATAGTAAAGCTGGGTGGATTTAATACCCTGACAGGTACCGAAATCACAGCACTTATTGTTGGTTTTATTGTATCATTTGTAGTAGCAGTAGCAGTTATCAGCAAATTCATATCCTACCTGAAAAAGAAACCAATGAAGGTGTTTGCATACTATAGAATGATTTTTGCCGTAATTGTTATTGTTGCAGGATTGCTCAAAATATTTTAACCCGAATTATAGAATTGTAAATAGTAATTAAAACACGTAAAAAAATTAAAATATATATTAAAAATTAAATAAAATATTAACTGTAAACTTAATTTAATATTCCAGTTATTAAAGTTAAACATGAAAAACTTATATAAATGTGAACGTATAAGTTATACTAACTTTCATTTATATAAGTTTTTTTGTGTTCATAAGGTAATATTATTTCTAATATAATGAAAAATCCGTGTGATTTTATGTTAAGTTATATGCAAAATTTGTCGATAAAAGATGAGTAAATTAATTATTTTGCCGGGAGATATTCATGTTTATTACACATAACTTATCCGCAATTAATACATATAACAAATTAGCAAACAACAACAAAGCTGTGAACAGCTCCCTCGAAAAGCTTTCCTCTGGATTAAGGATAAACAGAGCTGCTGACGACGCCGCAGGCCTTGCTATATCTGAAAAAATGAGAGGTCAAATTCGCGGTTTGAGTATGGCTGCAAGAAATGTACGGGACGGTATCTCATTAATTCAGACAGCAGACGGTGCCATGAATGAAATGCATTCAATCCTGCAACGTGGAAGAGAGCTTTCAGTTCAGGCCTGTAACGGTACACTCACCCAATCTGAAAGAAAAGACATAGCTAATGAGATAAACCAGCTTACCAAAGAAATTGACAGAATTGCCAATACTACTGAATTTAATACAAAAAAAATACTTAATTATCCATCATACAATATGGACTCGGTTACCAGTAAAGTACTAAATGGTCTTAAAACCGGTTGGCTGGAAGCCAGTGCAAAAAAGATAGAAAATATATATGGATTAACACCAAAAAATGATCTTAAGGTAATTTTGGAGGAAGGGACCCTGGGTGGTGTCCTTGCTGACGCAAACGGTTCACGCATCAGGATTGAACTTGTAGATTTTGCCCCTGCAGACGGAGAAAATGGTACCAACCCATATTCAAACTATTACGCATATAATGATCAGATTATAGCTCATGAATTAACTCATTCAATTATGATGCAGAATATGAATATGGCAGATTTACCTCTTTGGTTTATTGAAGGTACAGCTGAAGCTATTGCCGGTGCTGATGGAAGGCTTGCAGGAGATTTGGCCGGTAACTCAGCTCAAAGTATTGTGGACCAGATAAATGATCCTACAGCCTCGGGAAGCACTTTATATTCCTGCGGATTTGTAGCTGTGAGATTCATGGACGCCACCATCAGATTAAATGGCGGTGCTGGAATTATTGATGTTATGAACAGTTTGAAGGCAGGTAACAGCCTTGATGTAGCATTAGCCGCTACAGGTGCCTTCACTGGTTTAGACAATTTTAAAGCTAAATTTGTAAATGATGGAGCAGCCTATATAAACGGAACACTGGCAGGCTATACATCTTATTACATAAACCTGACCAATAACGATGCAGGTGCTCTTGGGGGATTAGATGCAGGAGTTTCCGGTACTGAAATCCCCAGAGAGGATGTTATTGATGAAAGTATTGCCACTGACACTACTGATGGTCAGCCGCTGTCTGCTTACGGTATCAACGTAATATGGCCTGAATTCAGCCTTTCTGATCCTTTTACCTTACATATTGGGGCAAATGCCGGTCAGAATATGATAATAGAACTTCCAATGGTAACTGCCGATAAACTCGGATTATCAGAAATTGATGTTGAAACAAAAGCTGATAAAGCAATTGATATTTTTGATAATGCCATAAGTACAGTAAGTTCCCGCCGTTCAAAGCTGGGTGCTGCTCAAAACCGCTTAGAACATACTCTTAATAATCTGAACAACGCCGAAGAAAATTTAACAGCTGCTGAAAGCAGAATCAGGGATGCCGACATGGCGAAAGAAATGACAACCTATACTAAAAATAACATTCTGGCACAAGCAGCCCAGGCAATGCTTGCTCAGGCAAATAACTTACCTCAGGCAGTATTACAGCTGCTTCAGGCATAAGACTGTTAGATGTATTTTACAGACATTACCTTAGTAACAGATTTAAATGAACATGCCAGGAAAGTAAAATCTCATAAATATTCAAAATTCTCATAAATATTCAAAATGGAGTATCCCAATACTATTAAAAAATAGCTGTGATACTCCATTTTATTGTCATAAATATTTCTACAGTATTATTCAGTTATTCAATAAAAAAACTGCATATATTCAATAATAACTGTATAAACTAACGTTCATTATACACAGGTATATCCGCCATCAACAGGTAATATTACTCCTGTTACATATGAAGAATGGTCTGATGCCAGATACACTACAGTTGTGTCCAGCTCTCCTTCTTTTCCATATCTTCCTACCGGAACAGTAGACTTCATATAATTTGTAAATGATTCGGTGTTTAATGTATCAACAGTAAGTTCAGTTGCAAAATAACCGGGACAAATTGCATTTACGGTTATGTTATGCTTAGCCCATTCCGATGCCAGGGCTCTGGTCAGATTTACAACTCCTCCCTTTGCAGCATGATAAGCAGCAGTTGGTAATGCCATATTGCCTACCATTCCGTACATTGATGAAATATTTATAATACGTCCGTATTTGTTTTCAATCATTATTTTACCAAATTCTCTTGCAACCTTAAATACTCCATCCAAGTCAACCTTTATGGTGTGACTCCATGTTTCATCGGTTGTTTCCTCAGCTGGGCCAACCCCTCCTGAACCTGCATTGTTTACAAGAATATCCACTTTTCCAAATTCAGCCTTAACAGCATTTGCAGCGGCAACAATTGAAGCAGTGTCAGTAACATCACACTGTACTGACAAACACTTTACCCCTAATTCTCTTATTTCATCGGCAACCTTATCCAGCTTTTCCTTGCGTCTTGCCAATATGGCAATATCTGCACCCTGACGAGCCAACGCTTTTGCCATCTGTACACCCAAGCCTGATGAAGCTCCTGTTACAACCGCAACTTTTCCTGTTAAATCGAATATATTTCTATTACCCATAAGGAACCTCCATGTAATAATATAAAATTTATTTTATTTACATAATATTATATACCAACATTGTTAACAAATAAACGTTATCTTTTTAACAAAATAATAATTTTGCTGCAATTTTATTATTGCAGCAAAACTATTCATTCCCCGGCCACAGTATCTTTCCCAAATTTGGCTCTTGCGCTTTCTGCCTGAGGATCATGTTTTATATTCTTTGATGGAAATGCACCATCGTGCTTTTTATCTTTGGTTTTTTTACTTTTTTTATCTCCCGCCATAGTTTATCTCCATTTCATCATTAATTTTTGCTCTGGCTAAATATATTTCAATAATTTATTATATTTAATGATTAGTATATAACCACTTAAGAAATATATTCATAGGATAAGCAGTCAAAAATCTGTTTATTGTTTATTTTTATACCTATTGGTGCAGAGAATGTTTTAATCAGATGCAAGCAAGTCGGTAACATCCTGTCTGAAAGTAAATTATTAAGTAGCAATTTCACTGTAAATTTTATTATAATTAAAGGATAACCCACCTGATGTAAAGAATTAATTACTTCAATGATTACATTCATCAACCATCAGTAAAAAGCGATTATAAACGTTAGGAGGTTTTCCGGTGATTGATTTAAACAAGTATGAGATTAAAGCAGAAAAACTAAAGGCTATAGCACATCCCCACAGGCTTTGTATAATCAAGGGACTAATGGACGGAAGTTGTAATGTGACTAAAATTCAGGAATGTCTTGGTATTCCCCAGTCAACAGTTTCACAGCATCTCGCAAAACTTAAATCGGCTGGTATAATAGTTGGTGTACGTAATGGTCTTGAAATCTGCTATCGAGTTGTGGATGAAGAAATAATCAATATTGTAAAAATTCTTTTAAAGGATCAACCCGAGGATAAATAGTGTATTTTGATTTGATAATATCCCGTCCTGATTAGTCAGCCTGATAAAGAATTAAATTACCCCCGTCTGTAATTGCTTTTTTATGTCGGGGGTAATAGTAAAAAAGCCTATAACTCCCGAATTTTATGGAATTTGCCCAGAAAAGCAAAGCATCAGCAATCCTCCCTGGAATTCGGGTTAACTGGAAAATTACAAAATATTCATTGAATTGATTTTAACTCATGTTCTGTTAAATGATCTACAAATAAACCCTTTAATTCCTCTTCTGCTCCACAGCTTTGCTGATAGTACCAATACTTTACATCTGCTTCGATTTGCTCATCAGTTCCCTCCGGTTTTTTAGGATAAACTGCTATAAGCTTTTTGGTCTCTCTATCCCTTAAGCCCACTCGTTCATATCTCTCAAACTTGCCCATTGAATGCTCCAACCTTTCTGCTAGTAAAATCTGCATTTACTCATTTCTATCCTAATGTGGACAGGTTAGTGTGATTCAGCTTTACCAGACACACATAAAAAATGAGTATTAATAATATTAATACCCAAATGTCAAATTTTTTTACAAGTATTTATTTGTATTTATTTGCGAATTTTACAATAAAGCTCCTATTCACCGGATAAAGCCCAGAGGTATAGCGAAGCAACTGTCCCATAAGGAGAATATCTTTTAACGTACTTATTAAATTCTTCCTTTGACAAGGTTTCCAACCCATATAGTTTCATCATACCCCGGCGTATTCCCAGATCACCCCAGCTTACTACATCGGGACGCTCCATTGAAAAAATTAAAAGCATTTCTGCCGTCCACTTTCCTATTCCATTTAGTGAAGACAGACAGTTTATTACTTCATCATCACTTTTATTTTGCAGTTCCTGAAGATCAACTTTTCGGTCAATAACAGCCTTGGCTATATCCTTAATATATCGTACCTTTCTGCCTGACATTCCACACTGCTGTATAGTCTCCGGTGAAGCTGCTGCTATATTTTCAGGTGTAATACAACCTATTTTCTCCACCAACCTGTTCCACACTGTTTCAGCAGCCTTTGAAGAAATCTGCTGTCCCACTATACTGTTTATCAATGCAGTAAACAGATCGGGAATTACAGCGCGCTCAATCATACCAATCCGGTCTATGGCTGCACCCAATATCCTGTCCCTTTCCTTCAGGTATTGAATCTCTCGCTGTCCATACTTAAATATCTGCATACTTCTTTTCAATCTCCAATAACTTAATCTTTATATTAAGGCCACCTCTGTACCCTATTAATTTCCCATTTGAACCAATTACCCGGTGGCAGGGTATGAAGAAAGGCAGCGGATTCCTGTTATTTGCCATACCTACTGCTCTTGAAGCCTTTGAGTTACCTGATGCCCGGGCTATTTCCTTATAAGTCCTGGTTTGCCCATATGGAATTTCCATAAGACATTGCCATATGTTCTTCATAAAATCAGTGCCCTGTGGTGCTAAAGGCAGTTCAAAGCTTTTAAGCCTTCCAGCCAAATATTGTTCCAGTTGGTATGAAGCCTCTCTGAGGATTTTTGTCTCCTGAATTGAGCAGATTTCTCCATCAATAGCAATATCTTTATTGCCGTATAGCTCTGCAACATACTTTTCATCTGCTGATAAATTTCGCAACTCATCTATTTCATTTTGAAAAAATACATTTGTTAATTTTTGATTTTCTTCAGCAATACCTAAAATTCCAAACTCTGTTCTATAAAAAAATATGTTTTTCATATGCTTTCCTCAAAAACAGAAAATTACATTTTTGCCCCTTTAAGCAGCCCTGCCCCCGAAAAGCTATGACTGCATATGAGCACTGTAAAACTCGTTATAGCTATCCAGCTCACGTTTTAAAAGGTTAGGTGTGTCTATGCTATATGGGCAGTGTTTCCTGCAGTTCCCACAATCTATGCACTCAGGTATACGGTCCATTTTTTTCCTGAACTCATCTGTCAGGAATTGCTGGTATGGAGCTCTTCTTAATAACAGAGATATTCTGGCCTGCAGTGGAATATCAATCCCAGCGGGACATGGCATACAGTAGCCGCAGGCTCTGCAGAAATTTCCTGCCAGCTCTTCCCTGTCTTTGTATATAACCTTCCATAAAGTTTCGTCCAGTACAGGAGGCTGCTTTTCCATAGCCAAAAATTCGTCCAGCTCAGACTCCCGCTGTATTCCCCATATGGGTACAACGTTTTCATACTGCCTCAGGAAGGCAAAGGTGGAGGCAGCATTGGTAATAAGTCCTCCTGACATAGCCTTCATAGCAATCAAACCAACATCGTATTTTTTACATTGCTCTACAAGCTCCAGGTCAGTATCTGAGGAAAGTGAGCTCAACGGAAACTGCATGGTATCGTAAAGTCCGGAAGCCACAGCTTCCATAGCTGTTTTTATTCTATGATTAGTGATTCCTATAAAGCGTATCATACCCTTCTTTTTTGCTTCCAACAGGCCGGCATATGTACTTTCCGGATCATCGGGGTCTGGTAGGTCATATGGATTATGTAGCTGCAGAATATCCACATAATCGGTTTTTAAATTTTTAAGACTTGTTTCAAGATGTTCAAGCAATGTCTTTCTGTCATTTGCAGTGGTTTTAGTAGCAATAATTATATTTTTCCTGACATCGGCCAATGCATACCCGATTTTTTCCTCACTGTCGGTATAAGCTCTTGCTGTATCGAAAAAATTTATACCATTATCATAAGCTTTGACCAAAAGCTTTTTTGCTTCCTCAAAAGAGACTCTTTGAATTGGGAGTGCTCCAAAGCTGGTCCTTGTTACCATGAGTTCTGTACGTCCAAGTCTAGTTTTCTCCATAAAACACCAACCTTTTCTTCAAGCTTAATTTATAACGCATCAGTTCAACGGAAATTATTCAATGTAAAAATATTATAACCATTGAATATTATTATACTTAATACCTCAAATTTCTAATTTTGTAACAAATAAGCCAAAAATTATTAATAAATATTGTATTATCAACTTTTTCAACTAATTATATTTCAAAAATTAGCCGGAGGCAATATCACATAATTATCAAAACTCATTTTGTTTACATAATTTACTTTTAACACCGTTGAGAGCACAACACATACCTCCCTCTTCGGGGAAGGGAATGGAAGTATCAGGAGACTGTAAGGATTATTCTATAATTTCAATATGATGCAGCACGTAAGTTTTTTGCTTGAAAAAAATCAACCTGCTTCATTATTGGGTTGATTCAGTAGTATGATTCATCCATTATTCTTTGAAAACTTCGGCTGCAATCTCTGTTAGTATTGCAACTCATATATATAAGCTGCAATATAAAATGTTGCAACCCGAATCACTTTATTCGGGATTGTTAAGCCTTTCTCGGAACTCTTTTGGAGACATACCGGTATTCTTCTTAAAGGCTAGTGAAAAGTAATTAGTGTCATTATACCCCACCCTTTCGGCTATCTCATAGGTTTTTAGTCTTGAATATCCCAACAGATGTTTTGCTTTTTCTATACGAAGTCTTGTAATATATTCATTACAGCCTTCCCCCATCTCTTTCTTAAAAAGCCTTGAAAAATAGTTGCGTGCAACATGAAATTGCTCTGCCAGTGTAAATACCGTCAAATTTTCGGTAAGATGTTCATTTATATATTTCGCAGCAGCCTCCACAATTTCATGCATCTGCTTTTTATTGTTATACATCAGCTTTATAACAAACATTTCAATAAAAACACAGCAATTTTCCAGGTCATTGTTATGAAGTGTTGTTATCAAGGTTTCTAACCGTCCGTCTGCCTGATATCCGGTAGTCTTCAGATATTGCCAATAGAAAGCCGCAGCAAGCTCATAAAACTTTTGCTCTGCATTACTCTTATTCATACCTGAGCTTTTTACTTCATCTATATACATTTTCAAATACTTTTTAACTGCCTCGGTGTCCGGAAAGCTTTCCAACATTTTGATCTTATAATTCTCAAGCTTATCCTTCTGCCTTACTGGTTCAATATTCGAGAATTCATCAGCATTTCCTGATATAACTGTATCTGTATTAATCCTTGAACTCTCTCTTGCTATTATATAAGATGAATTGATTTTGGATATATTTGAAACTACCGGCCCAATTCCTATTTTTAATTCAACATCATATTCTACCCCAACAATTTCCTGAAGCTTAGCTATTTGATCCTCAGCACTTTCACCATTGTTTTTTATATAAAATATAACAATAATGTCCCCTGTACTGTTCTGGAATGTCCACCCGGCATTATTTGAGTCTATCATATCAATTAGTATTGTTTTAATAGATATCAGCAGAAGATTCTTATGCTGAGTCCAAACACTGTCACCGGTGAGGACCGGTGTAATCAGGCAAACCTGATACATGCAATCTTCCTCCGGTATAAGTCCGTCCATATTCAATTCATCTGTATTACTATCACTTTCTGTCAACTGTATAAGTGATTTTTCAAAAGCTTTCTGATTCTCAAGAATAAGCTTTCTATTAAGAATATTACTTTTAATTGAAGACTGCTGTTCTTTTTTTAAATTATCTATCTGTAGTTTGATACTGTTTATTAAACTTATCTCGTCAACGGGTTTCAGTATAAATTCTTTAACACCAAGAGAACAGCTTTTTTGGGCATATTTAAACTCATCATAGCCTGTTAGTACAAGAACTCTCAGATCGGGCAAAAATTCAAGCATCCGCCGGGTCATTTCAAGCCCATCCATTTCAGGCATACATATATCTGTAAGTACAATGTCAGGCATTTCTTCCCGGGCAATTTCCAGTGCTTCCTGAGCGCTGGAAGCTGTTCTTACTTCATCAATTTCAAGCTTACTCCAGGGAATCATATTATATAAACCATTCCGGATAATTACCTCATCATCTACAATTAATGCCTTGTACAATATTCCTCACCTGTCCTTTGTTGTCAACCTTTTCTGATCACTACCCCATCTCCGTATTGGGTCTGTACTGGAATTTCCAGTTATTATAATGATGTTACTGGATTAATGTGTAATCTGACATTTACAGTTACACCGCCATACTCGTTACTTTCGTAAAACAAACCATATTTTTTTCCATAAAACAGTTGTATCCTTCTGTGTACATTTCTGACTCCATAGCCTACACTTGTGTCGTTATCTTCCAGTGTCCGGTTCAGGTTATTAATTTGATGAGGCAGCATACCCACCCCGTTATCAATAACCTTTATAATAACGTCATCCCCTTCTCTGACTGCAGTTATCTTAATGAAACCTTTTGACTGCTTCACTCTTAATCCATGGTATATGGAATTCTCCACTAAAGGCTGAAGTGTCATCTTAGGTATCATAACTTCCAGAAATTCTTCTGAAATATCAATATAACTCTCCATATTATCTTTATATCTCATTTCCTGAATTGTCAGATAATTTTCCACATGCTGCCACTCGCTCCTTAAAGGAATTATAGCTTCACCACGACTGAGAGTAATTCTGTAGAAACCGGCCAATGCCTTAACCATAGTGGAAATCTCACGCTGTCCGCTCATTAATGCCTGCCAGTGTATGGATTCAAGTGTATTATAAAGAAAATGAGGATTAATTTGAGACTGCAAAGCTTTAAACTCAATCTCCTTAAGCTGTTTTTGCTCATCCACTATCCTTTGCATCAAAACATTTATTTGTTCAACCATCAGATTGAAACCTTTTGAAACCTGCTCAAAATCGTAACCATGGTCAGACAGGTTTATTCGTGTGGTCAAGTCTCCCCTGGAAACCATAGACATTCTGTAAATCAAATCATTAAAAGGCCGCAGTAAGTGTTTACTGAATAGCAATGAAATAAATGAAGCAAGAAATACAGTTATAATGACTATAAGCAAAATTGCCAGCAGCATTACATTGTTGTCCCTCAACAGATAATTTATGGGGAGTGTTCCTATTACGTACCAGTCCCAATCCTCTATATACTTATAAACTACCAGCTTGCCGTCTATTTCTGTTGAGCCGTCCTTTTTATCCAGTATCTCATCAAGACGGGCATTGGTTGATATTTTGCTTTTATCTGTATGTGAAACAATTATACCCTGACCATTCATAATAAAGGTCTCCAAAGGCAGATCCCTTTGTGTATTTGAATAAAATCTGGCTACAACATCCTCGGTAACAGATATACCCAACATTCCTATAGGTCTCTTTATCCTGTACATATCAAAAATTGGTTGATATACAGTGAGAGTATATTTCTTTTTTAGAACCGGGTCCTGCCTGAAGCCGACTCTGATGGGACTTCCTGAAATATCACTTTTGAAAAGTAATGCTGCAACATTTGAAAAATCTGAATTCTGACCTGCTTTAGTAGGTCCAAGATAAAGCACATTACTGTCTATTGCTTTAAAAAGAAAAACATATAAAATATCTCTTTTGGAGCCCATTATGTTGGACATGGAACGGTAAACATCATCGACAGTATCAGAGAAATCCACTCTATCCATATCGGGCTTTGATAGATACTCCTGAAGGCTCCTGTCTGTAACTATGCTGTCAGATATACTTTCGATGCTTTTTAGATAATCCTCCAGATTTGAAGAGTTCTGCTGAAGCTGGAGCATGGTCATATCTTTTGCCTGCTGTTTAATGGAACGGCTGGTCACTGTATAAGAAAAGCTCACCACAATTAATACAGTTAAGCAAATTGTTATTACAAGATAATAGGTCAGTTTTGTTCTGAAAGGTATGCTACGCAATTTCGTTTTAACAAATTGTAATAAGCAGTTCTTCATATACGTCACCCTTTATTGGTCATAGTACTGTTGAGTTATTTTCTCCATTTCTTCTGCAGCACGTTTAGGGTCCTCGCCTCCAAATATTTTTCTTGTAAGTGTCAGATGGGCTTCTGAAAGCTTTGGAGGAAGGTATTGGTCGTACCAGAACTGAACATTGGGTGATTTGTTAATATAGCTTAAGACCTCGTAAGTCAACGGGTCTTTAATATGAACATTATTTATAGGTGGAATTTTACCTGCTTCAATGCGTTTTTGAACTGCAGTATCGTCAATAAGGTATTGGATCAGTTCAAAAGCTTCGTCTATGTAATTACAGGAACTGGCTACAGAATAAAAATTGTCTCCCATGGTACCTATGGTGTTGTATGGATCTCCTTTTCCACCTTCAACTACCGGAAATGGGAAAACGCCTATCTTCTCATAAAATTCGGGGCTTTCAAATTTAACATTACTTAAAAACCAACTTCCTGTTAAAATCATAGCAGCCGTTTCATTATATAAAAGATTGCGGGCGTCGCCCGAATCCTCATCCTTCCAGTTGAAGCCCTTCGGAAATGCACCCATGTTTACCAGCTCCTGTACCATTTCTCCAGCCTGTATAAATACTTTGTTGTCAAAGGAGCCACTATTTTTCCTATTTGCAGCATTATCAAATACTTCCGGCCCTCCAAGTCTGTCAACAAAATACATATAGAACATGGAACCCGTCCAGCCAGTTCTGTTTGCAAGAGCAAAGGGTATGTAGCCATTTTCTTTAAGCACTTTTACATTGTCTTTCAATTGGGTAAAGGTGGTGGGCTCTGACAAATTCAGTGCTTTATAGATATTTTTATTGTAAAATATCATAGCTATAGCCATATTCTCCACCGGAACACCCCAAATATCGCCATCAACAGTTACCATTTCAATAGCTTTTTCATTAAATCTGGATACATAACCATCAATATTCATTAATGCAGTCAAATTTATAACTCCACCAATACTTATGTATTCCTTTAGAACACTCCCTGACCATGTTGGAAATACATCAGGCATCTGATTGGTGGCTACGCAAACCGAAAGTCTGTTTTTATACAGATCATTAGGAATCATTTCGTGAACCACCTCAAAACTCTTATTGCTTTGCTCAAAGCGTTTTACCGAATCGGCAATTACTTCATTAACAGCAGAGTCTCCCTGTATACTGTAGAGAGTAATCTGCTTTTTTTGAGTTCTTTGTGTTGTCATTCCCATTTGACTTTCATAATAGTAACAGCTTGAAAGCGGAAGAATAACAATAAGAACAATAAGAGTCAGAAGTACCTTTTTCACGTTGACCTCCTGCATTTAATACATAAACATCATTGGATAACAATGGCTGCTTTTATATTATATACCATATTTACATTAAGGTAACAACCCCAATGTTTCACTGGTTTTTACTTCAAAAATATATATTGGCGAAGTATTATCCCTTAACAGCACCTGCCATCATACCCTTTATGAGTTTATCCTGGCCAACTGCAAAAGCTGCTATCATCGGAAGTGCACAGAATGTCAAAACAGCCATAATCATAGGAACATTGGAATTGTACTGGCCCTGGAACTCCCAAATGGAAAGCGGAAGTGTTCTGCTTTTTGCAGACTGAGTCAATACAAGGGCAAAACTGAATTCATTCCACATGTTTACGGCATTATATATGGCTAAGGTTGCCAGTCCTGGCTTTGACAAAGGAGCAATAACATGTATGAAGGTTCTGTACTTTCCACAGCCATCTATTTCAGCTGACTCTTCAAGCTCTTTAGGTATATCTGCCATAAAAGTTGTCAGTATAAATACAGATATCGGTAAGTTAAAAGCGGTATACGGACCTATCAGAGCGAAAATTGTATCATATAAATGTATCTTCTGAGTCAACTGGAAAACTGGTATAAGAGTAACATGTATAGGCACCGCCATTGCAGCTACAACAAGTCCAAACAGAGGCTTGTTAAGTTTGAATTTAAACCTTGAGAAAGGATAAGCCGCACATAGCGACGTAACAAGAATAAGTACCAGTGAAACAGCTACTACAAATGTACTGTTCAAAAGATATCTATAAAACTCACTTTTAATAACCCCAATAAAGTTGTCTAAATATAACCCCTCGGGTAATGCAAAAACTCCAGCGGTAAGGATTTCAAACTGTTCTTTAAAGGCTGAGGTTACCATAAAGTAAAACGGACCGCCGGCTATTACTAACCAAACTAAGGCTAAAATTGCAACAATAACTTTTCCAACTGTTATTTTCTTTCTTGTCTTCATTTTACGCCTCCTCTTTTCCGTTTAGTACCCTAAGGGTTAACAACGAAATTACAGTTATAACAATAAACATTCCAGATGCCACTGTTGAACCATATCCCATTTTCATTGTCTGGAATGCATTTTTGTACATATATGTAGCCATAAGCTCGGTTGCACCGTTAGGGCCTCCCTGAGTCATAACGTAAATAAGATCAAAATACTTTAACGAACCAACCAGGGAAAGAACAGCTGCACTCTTTACTGACCCCTTCATAGATGGCAGCGCAACTTTCCAGAAATACTGACCGTAGGTGGCACCATCAATTATTGAAGCTTCATACATTTCCTCAGGCAGTGCACTGAAGGCGGCCAGGAAATAAACCATATAAAAAGGGATATACTGCCAGCATATAACGCTGATAACTGCATATATGGCAATTTTAGGATTGCCCAGCAGATCTACCATGCCTTCTCCGCCAAACAACTCCGATATGGCACTTATTAATCCGAATTGTGGATCATAAGTGTATTTAAAAAGGAAGCCCACTGCAACTGAAGACATCAACATGGGAAGAAAGTAAACCATTTTGAGAAAGTTCAGCTTCTTTCCCCCTGTGTCCAGCAGGAATGCCAACGCCATAGCTATTGGCAGCTGTATAGCTATAGACAAAACAACAATTATAATATTATTAACAAAAGACTTATAAAAAACAGTATCTGTCGCAAGTGTTTTCCAGTTCTCCAATCCATAAAAAATTTTGTCAGAGCTAATTCCGTTCCAGTCATGAAGGCTTAGCCAAAATGAATTAACTATAGGATATAAAATAAATATCAAAATAAAAAAGAATACCGGAATAAGGAATATGGTTGCGGCAATTAATGTACTGCGTTTTCTTTGATTGTAAAGTGTATTGATAGTTTGCATTTTCTCTCCTCCCCTCTGAATACCAAGCACAATTCAGACCGGTTATTTTAGGAAGTAATGTTTTAAATATAATTGATGGGTATCAGTGAGTGATACCCAATCAATTATTTATTGAAAGTATAATTAAACAGACTTCATTCTGATTATTTTACTTGCCAAATGCTTTCTTAGCTGCTTCTTCCATTTCTTTATTTACTTGTTCAGGAGTTTTGGAAAGACCGAATAATGCCTGTGAAGTATCCTTGTGAACCTGAGCTAAATCTGCAGGCAGATACTGGTCATACCACAATTGAACATATGGAGCCTTTTCAACTGCATTTAATACTTCCTGAAGCTGAGGATCGCTGACCTGAACCCCTTTTATAGGAGGAATTTTACCAGCTTCTATACGTTTAGTAACTGCTGTATCATCAATTAAATAAGTTATAGCTTTGAATGCTCCTGCTACGTCTTTACTGGATGCAGCAACTGAATAGAAGTTATCGCCAATTGTTCCAACAACTGCGTTAGGATCACCTTTACCGTCGTCAGCAGCCGGGAATGGGAAGGAACCAACCTTACTCATGAAATCTTTATTTTCACCGGCAGCTGTTGAAAGGAACCATGAACCCATAAGAGTCATAGCAGCTTTTCCTGAATACAGAAGAGTACGTGATTGTCCCGAATCTTCATCAAGACCATTGAAACCTTTGTTGAAGTAGTCTTTCTTAACCCATTCCTGAATCTTGTTTCCAGCCTTAGTAAATGCATCATTTTCAAAAGAACCTGTACGTGAAGCTGCTGCATTGAATGGTTCTGATCCGCCGTAACGATCAGCCAGATACATGTAATACATTGAACCGGTCCACTGAGTCTTATTAGCTAAGGAGAAAGGAATTATTCCATTCTTCTTCAAAGTATCACAAACTGCTTCAAGTTCAGAAATTGTTTTTGGAACCTGGAGGTTGTATTTAGCAAATATGTCCTTATTGTAGAAGAACATTGCTACTGATGTGTTTTCAACAGGAACAGCCCAGATTTTGTCCTTGTATGTAGCCTGATTTATAGCGGCAGGCATGAAGCGATCTTTATAATTTCCTTCGTTCATATAATTTGTAAGGTCTGCCAGCTTGTTTGAATCAACATATGTGTTCATTGGTCCGCCAGACCAGTGTGGGAATATATCAGGCATTTGATCTGAGCTCATTGCAACTGCAATTTTTGTCTTGTATGCATCATTCTGCATTGGTACAACTTCGACAGTATAGTTTGGATTGTCCTTTGTAAACCTGTCGATACTGTCCTGAATAATGGTGGGCATTGGCTCAGTTGTCTGAATGTGCCAAAGAGTCAGTTTTACATTTTCAGCTGCAGGTGCTGCAGTTGAAGATTCTGCTGCTGTAGATGATGGAGCAGCATTTGTTGTTGAGGTTGAAGTTTCTGTTGTCCCTGACGAACCGCATGCTGCAACAGACAATGCCATTACAATTGCTAATCCGGCCGCCATAGCCTTATTGATAGCCTTTTTCATTAATCTTTACCTCCTTAAATATCAGCATGTTTTCCTTACGCATTAATAATAGCATCATAGATCAATCAAATTAATTTACAAAACTTACTTCTTCATATAATTTTGTTACCTATAAACAAAAAAACCTAACTTATTTGTTAGGTTATATAAAATATATTATTTAATTTATACAATTCTTATGATAATCGGGTTTCAAAATCGCTATAATCAAATTCCTTTACTATCCTTATTCCCTCTTTTTCACTATACAGCGCTATAGCAGGTAGATTAACACCATTAAATGTATTGTTTTTTACCATGGTGTAATGAGCCATATCACAAAATACCAGTCTGTCTCCGGGTTTCAAAGGTTTATCAAAGGAGTAGTCACCGATTATATCTCCCGCCAGACAAGTAAGCCCTCCCAGCCTGTACGTATAATTTTTTTCACCGGGTTTCCCGGCAGAAATTATATTGGGTCTGTATGGCATCTCGATTACATCAGGCATGTGGCATGCTGCCGAGGTATCGAGAATAGCTATATCCATTTCATTATTTACAATATCCAGAACTCTGGCAACAAGGTATCCGGTATTTAGTGCTATTGCTTCCCCAGGCTCCAGATAAACTTCAACTCCGTACTTATCCTGGAAGAATTTTATGGTACTTATAAGTTTTTCAATATCATAGTCCTGCCTTGTTATGTGATGTCCCCCACCTAAATTCAGCCATTTCATGTTTTTAATATACTGGCCGAATTTTTCATCAACCACTTTTGCTGTACGCTCCAGTGCATCAGAGTTTTGCTCACACAGAGTGTGAAAGTGAAGGCCGTCTATGCCGTCAAGCTGATCTGGTTGAAAATTTTTAACAGTAACTCCCAACCTGGAATATTTTCCACAGGGGTCATAAATAGCATGGTCCTGTTCAGAATACTCAGGATTTATACGTATTCCGCATTCTATCTTCTTGCCGGGATAGTTCTTTACTTTGTCTTTATATTTGTTCCACTGCTGAAAGGAATTAAACACAATATGATCTGAATATTTAAGAAGCTCATCGAATTCCTTCTCAATATAGGCTGGAGCATATACGTGAACTTCCTTTCCCATCCTTTCATACCCCAGTCTTGCTTCAAACAGAGAACTTGAAGTAACTCCTTTTAAATATTTCCCAATCAAAGGATAAACTGCATACATTGAGAAGCCTTTCTGAGCCAGCAGAATTTTGCATCCAGTTCTTTTTTGTACAGAATCAAGTATTTCAAGATTCTTGATTAATAATCTTTCATCAACTAAATAACAAGGTGTGGGTAATTTCATTACATCTATATCCATTAATAACTTCACCTTTCTGTAACAAACTTTACGCCGCTGCTTCACCTGTCCTATTCATCAGAATGTAAATCAGCGGCGTACTCATATTTTATTAATCAATAAGTTTTGGATTAAAATCCTCTTTCCATGGGAGACCATATTTATTAAGGGCATCCATAAACGGATCGGGATCAAATTCCTCAACATTATAAACTCCGGGCTTCATCCAGATTCCCTTTAACATCATCATAGCTCCAATCATGGCCGGTACCCCGGTAGTATAGGATATAGCCTGAGAACCAACTTCAGCATAGCATTCTTCATGTACACATACATTGTATACATAATAGGTTCTTGGCTTTCCATCCTTAATACCCTGAATTATGCAGCCTATATTGGTCTTACCCTTTGTTCTGGGCCCAAGGGAAGCCGGATCAGGCAGAACAGCCTTTAAGAACTGCAGGGGTATTATTTTCTTACCCTCAAAATCTATGGGCTCAATAGATGTCATACCTACATTTTGAAGTACCCTTAAGTGCGTGAGATATTTTTCTGAGAAAGTCATCCAGAATCTTATTCTCTTTACACCCTTTATATTTATTGCCAGAGATTCAATTTCTTCATGGTGTAACAAATAAATGTCCTTTGGACCGATTTCCGGAAGATCATACACCCTTTTTAACTCCAATGGTTCAGTTTCGATCCATTTACCATTCTCCCAGTAACTTCCCGGAGCTGTAATTTCACGTATATTTATTTCCGGGTTAAAGTTTGTAGCAAAAGGATAACCATGATCACCGGCATTAGCATCCACTATATCAATGTAATGAATTTCGTCAAAATAATGCTTTTGAGCATATGCACAAAATACACTTGTTACACCCGGATCAAATCCACTGCCCAATAAAGCCATGATACCTGCTTTTTCAAACCTTTCTCTGTAAGCCCACTGCCACTTATACTCAAATTTAGGTACTTCAGGGGGTTCATAATTAGCAGTATCAAGATAATGCACTTTTGTAGCAAGACAGGCATCCATAATTGAAAGATCCTGATATGGCAGTGCTACATTTATAACAATATCCGGTTTAAATTTATTTATAAGTTCAATAACCTCATCGGTATTATCTGCGTTAACCTGGGCTGTCTGAATTTTGGTTTTTCCCCCGTCCAGTTTCGCTTTAATAGCATTACATTTTTCTACTGTTCTGCTTGCTATACATATTTCTTCGAATACATCAGGGTTTTGACAGCACTTATGGATTACAACATTTGCAACTCCACCTGCACCAATAATTAAAGCTCTTCCCATACTAACCTCCTAAGCCGTTTTACGGCTTTAAGCCAACATAGCCTTTTTATGTTATTTGTGTCATTAAATTTACATCTGGTCTATATACTAGCGTGATTATACAAAAAATGCATTAAAAAATCAATAAAAAGCAGAAAATATTCTGCTCTGCTAAAATTATCAGCCTATAATCTTCATATTCCTCAATATTTCATGAATAATATTTGCTGTTATATGTGTAATGTGTATTTTATTGATTGTTGCCCTATATGTGTATTATTTTTTATGACAATATTGATTATGCATAATATTATTGACTTAATGGCATATTTTATCACACTATTTCTGAAATATAATAACATTTTGGGAGGAATCAACTTCAGCAAGTATAACCTGACTTTTCGGGTCAGCTATTCCCTGCTTTTTAAGCTCATCCCTCAGCCATATCTCACTTTTGCCCATATACATCAGATTTTCCTTAATTATGTTTCCATCAATAATTAGCGGTAAGCTTATGGAATTTTCAGGAGCAGCTATATTCATATCCTTTAAAGTAACAGGTTTATTTTCTGACTTCGGGAAAACTGAGAGCTGACCATTTGGCTCAAGTATTGCAGTCTGAATATCTGAAACCTTGTCAAAACCTTGCTGCCTTATAAGACCAAGCAGTTGGTTCAGAGTAAGGCCTAATCTTTTCAGCTGTTCATAATTAATTTTCCCGTTATTGACTATTATTGTGGCTGTATGCTCCATAACAGGTGTTACTTTATTGAGCAAGGCCACCTTCGTTGCAATAATCATTAATAATACAAGTACTCCGGAGCCGTACACCGATTTGACGATAACCTTGTCTACAATAGGTTCAGCCGCTACATTTGCAAATACCATAAGACCAGCCATCTCATATGCAGTCATCTCGGCAATTGCCTTTTTTGTAAGGATTCTGGTGGCTAAATATGTGAAGAAATATACAATAATTACTCTTATACTATAGCTAAGAATGGTATTCATAGTTGATCCCCGTTTTAACTGATACTATCATATTTATATGATTTGTATGGGCTTTGTTACTATCTGGAAACAGGTTACACTACGGCTGACTGAAAGGCTGTGCGACATAATTGATTCCTTCTCTTAGAAGTCCTGCATATTCCAGAGCACTTTCCTGTCTGTTCCCTACAGCCAGCTGTAACTGTCTGACAGAATGGTCAAAGGTAGCAAACATCTCTGTAGAGTTATTTAACATATAAATGTATTTCTTGTTATAATAAATATTTATAAAATCATCTGTATAAATATCAGCCTGCTCCCAGTCGTTGTATTCTATTCCCTTTATTATTTTCTCCAAATCATTATTTAATCTTTCGGCCTGGAATATAGCTCCAAAAACAAACCACATTACCATGAAAGCGACAACCCAGACAACAGCAAGTATATACCTGATATCAGACTTTCCAAACATCTTATTCTCCTCTATACCAACAATTTTAATGGTATCTAATAGAGTATTCTGCTAAACTAAAGATTTTTTATTCCTTTGCATTATTATAAAACTAAAAAAGATTTTTCAACCCATTTACGCTAATATCAATAACTATCTTTGAATAAAAAACAATCCGTTTATTAATAATAAGTCTACTAGATATTAGGGAGGCTTTATCTTGAATGAAGGTTTAGTAGTTTTTGTCCGTTCGATTATAGGTTTTTTCACCTTACTGATTTTTGCCAGAATTCTCGGCAAACAGCAAATCAGTCAGTTAACGTTCTTTGATTATGTCCTGGGGATAACTTTTGGATCTATAGCTGCCACACTTGCAACCGACCTGTCAAGCAGAGCCTGGCCCCACTGGATTGGACTTTTAACATGGGCTGCATTGGGATATCTTATGGAATTTACCACAAAAAAATGGAGATATTTTGCCAAATATATTGAGGGTGAGCCTACTATTGTAATAATGAATGGAATGATAATGGAACAGGCTTTAAAGAAAATGCAATATAGAGTTTCGGATATAATTGAGCTGCTGCGCAACAAAGATGTATTTGATTTAAATGAAGTTGAATTTGCCATTTTGGAACCCAACGGTCAGCTCTCAGTACTGAAAAAGCCCGAATATCAGAACTTGACCGCAAAGGATATGAATATTAATAAATCCTCCACTGGTATAAGTACTGAGCTTATATATGACGGTATACTAATAGATGAAAATCTGAAGCAGATGAATAAAGACCGGGCCTGGCTTCTGTCTCAACTTAAGCAGCAGGGAATTTCTGATCCCTCCGAGGTATTTCTTGCAACCTTAACACCTTCAGGCTCTCTGTATATTGACCTTTACCATGATCATATTCTAAAAATAACAGATATTGGTGATTATAAGGGACCTTACTAAATTACTACTTTATATTATAAAATATTATAAATTCCTTTTTATAAATTTTTATAAATGGTTATTATCATTTTTTTTGGTAAATAATATTTACCTCTAAAGAATAATACTATTCTATGCCTTATTGGGGAGGAGTAGGATGAGAAGTTTTTTGGTTAAAGCTATACCCATATTTACTATTGTGTTGTTTATTTCAATTATGCTCAGCGGACACTTCTTAAAAAGGTCCATTGGGAATGAACCAGGAATACCTGATTCCATACAGTCTTTGATTAATGAAGTTACAGCCGGTAACTGGTCGGAAGCAGGTAAAAAGACTACTGAGCTTTCCAACCTCTGGGACAAAGTGGTTTCAAGAGTTCAATTCAGCTCTGAAAGAGATGAAATAAATGCTTTTGGAGTTAATCTTGCACGGCTTAAAGGTGCAATTGAAGCGCAGGATAAGGCAGGCTCCCTTCAGGAACTGTCCGAGGCTTACGAACACTGGCTGGAGCTTGGGAGATAAAATTTATTTGCTTTATTTAATCGTTGAATTGAGGAGATAGAATTCCTGTCCTAAAGCTCTTTTTCCTATGACCAATGCAACAACCGGTATGTAAATAAGATATAAATAAACACTATTACAGATATACCGTTTATATTGAAACGGGCAGCTTCTTCAGAAGCTGCCCAATCATTTATATTTCCTTATTTATCTTTCATAATAGGTGTAACCACGAAGACCATTATCATAGGCTCTCATTATTTCAGGTCTCTCACTGGCACTGATAAGACCGGCACGTATAGCTTCCTCTGCCTTTTCCCGGAAGCTAACCAGCATATCCTTCGGGTCAAACTCAACATATGATAAAACATCCGATACGCTATCACCGTGAATTTCCTTGACAAGGTCATAGGTCCCGTCACCATTAATTCTTACACTGACAACATTTGTATCACCAAAAAGGTTATGAAGGTCACCAAGGGTCTCCTGATAAGCTCCAACCAGAAAAACTCCCAAATAGTAGTCCTCTCCAGGTTTCAACTCGTGGAGTGGCAAAGTGTTCCTTACATCATGCAGATCAATAAAGTGATCTATTTTACCGTCACAATCGCAGGTAATATCAGCTATGACTGCGTTGCGTTTTGGCAGTTCAAGAAGTCTGTGAAGCGGCATAATCGGGAATAACTGATCAATAGCCCAACTGTCCGGAAGTGATTGGAACAGCGAGAAATTGCAGTAGTATATATCAGCGATTGCGCTTTCTATATCCTCAAGGTCAGGTGGGTAATGTTTCATTTTCTGCTTTTCCTTAGCAATCTGGTTAATAGTATTCCAGAATATTTTCTCAGAAAATGCACGTTCCCTGAGGCTTATTCTGCCATGCTTGAACATATCCCTTATTTCGTCACGATAGTAAAGAGCATCATTATAACACTCCTGCAAATTTTTATGCGTAATATTCTTATTTACATCAAACAAATTCTTTATCTGTTCAGGAGTTTTTTCATCCAGACTATCCGGTATGTCATGCTCCTCAAACTTCTCCACATCAAGAACATTAAACAGCAGTACCGAATGATATGCCACCGTTGTTCTTCCGGATTCGGTAACTATTATTGGATGAGGCACATCACTGGAATCCAGTGTTGTCATAACAGCCTCAATTATGTCGGTGCAGTATTCTTCCACAGTATAATTACGACTGCAGGTATAATTTGTATTAGAACCATCATAGTCCACAGCCAATCCGCCGCCCAGGTCAAGATACCCCATAGGCGCGCCTTCCTTAACCAGCTCTGCATATACACGAGCCGCTTCAAGAACTGCAGAACGTATATCCCTGATATTTGGAATCTGTGAACCAAGATGGTAATGCAGCAATTTAAGTGAATCAAGCATGTTCTTTTCCCTGAGCTCGTCCACCATTGCAATAACCTGTGACATATTCAAACCAAAAATGCTTCTGTCTCCACCTGATTCGGTCCAATGGCCCCCTGCTTTTGCAGAAAGCTTTATTCTAATCCCTATATTGGGTTTTACACCTAAGGCCTTTGATCTCTCCATTACAATATCCAGTTCCCCTGGAATTTCCATAACGAAGATACATTTAAAACCCATCTTTACAGCGTAAAGGCCTAAATCAATAAATTCTTCATCCTTGTATCCATTGCAGATTAAGCAGGCTTCCTTGTCCTTCATTACCGATAATGCTGCAACCAGTTCAGCCTTACTTCCTACCTCAAGACCATGGTGGTAACGCTGTCCAAATTTGGTTACTTCTTCAACTACCTGCTGCTGCTGATTTACTTTTATTGGGTAAACTCCTCTGTAAGAACCCTTGTAATTAAGCTTTTTTATTGCATCGTTAAAGGTGTTATTCAGAAAAGATATCTGTGCATCCAAAAGATTTTCAAAACGTAATAATACTGGCATATCCAGCCCGCGCTCCCGCACTCCGGAAATAATATCCATAAGGCTGACTGCGGCCGACTCATTATCCTTATATGGGTTTACCAGAACTTCCCCATTATCAGAAATAGAAAAATATCCGTTACCCCAGTTTTTTATACCGTAAAGTTCTTCGGACTTTTCCTTTGTCCATCTTCCTAAAAGTTCTGCTTTGTTCATATCTGCTTCCTTTCATTTAATAGAGTCGCTGAAATCCACAGCTTAAAAAATCTGTGGATTTCAAACCAACGGATACGCTTGTTTCCAAAGCTTTCCATAGGATTATGAATAATTATTAACTATTCAAAGCAGACAATATCACAAGCTAAGCCTAATGTCAATAAGTTTAAAAAAATGGAATAATTACTTATTTTATAAAACCTTTCTGATATTGAATACATTCCTTAAAACCAGCCAATTTTGAGAAAAATAACTCATTATTGTCCAATAGCTGAGCCCTCCCAGCCTGAATTCATTTGCTAAGGAAAATTTTGCCAATACACTTCTGGCATCCTCAAACCAAACCACATGCTGTCTTCCATTATCATCATAATAATAGAAAAATGGGGCCTGTGCTGTTTGATCATACTGTATAACAGCACCCCTTCTTCCGGCCAAATCCACAGCTCCAGTGTTTGTTACAGTTCTGGCAGCTGTACCAGGTCGATAGGGCAGAGTCCAGTCGTATCCATAATTTGATATTCCCATGAAAATTTTTTCCCTGGGAATGGCAGTTACTGCATATTCAAGAACTCTCCTTATGCCCGGGATAGGAGAAACTGCCATTGGCGCACTATAGGTGTAACCCCATTCATAGGTCATAATAATAACATGGTCTGCAAGGGCACCATGAACGGGATAATCATGGGCCTCATATAGTTTTCCCACCTGACCTGCAGAAATTTTAGGTGCCAATGCGGTAGTGATAGTGAATCCAAGAGGACGAAGTGTATTTACTACTCTTCTGAGAAAATTGTTGTAGCTCTCTCTGTCATAGGGATAGACATACTCAAAGTCTATATCCAGACCGAAATAATTTTTCTCTCTGAGAGTTCTAATTACATTATTTATAAGATTATCCTGAGCCGACTGATCGGTTAAAATTTCATGGGCAATATCACTATTAAACCCTCCTGTTTCCCCGATATTGGTGATAACCATTAATGGTGCTACTCCTGCTGCCCTCGCCGCACTAATCAGAGGCTGGTCATTTATTGACTGCAGACTACCGTCTGACCTTACCTGATAGCTAAATATACTCAGATATGTCAGATTGGGAAGAGTATTTCTCAAAACCTCAGTATTAATATTAGGGAAAGTGTAGCCATTAACCTCGATAGTCCCAAAATTAATTGTCCTTGGAGGGATAACCACTGTCTGCCCCACTGATATCTGTGCCGGATTGGTGATTTGAGAATTTGCTTCAAGTAATTCATCTATGCTTATCCTGTATAAAGCTGCAATGGAATACAGGGATTGTCCTGGTGTCACCAAATGATACCGGGTTCCCTCCAGTATGACCAGGGTCTGTCCTACTACCAACTGTTCAGGGTTTCTGAGCTCATTGTCAGAAATTATCTTCTCAGGTGAGACATTATAACTACGTGCAATTGTATATATGCTTTCTCCGCGGCGCACAACATGTATTCGCAAAATTGATCACTCTTTCCTGTTAATTCTGTTGACTTGCAACCCATTACCAAAATTATTGGTATGGGTGCAGTATCCCCTTATAATATATGCTGGTTTACAATAATGAGTTACCAATGTAAAAAACATCATTGTTTAACCCATTATTTAAACGGAGAAAGCTGCCCCCTATGTTATGAAATCCATTTTTATGAAATCCATGTTGTGGTGCGACCTCATAAAGATTGGATATAAGTATGCTCAGATAAACAAAAAGAGCTTACTGAAATCACAATGTAAACAGCAAATACTACAGCCGATAAAGTAATAAGAAGTCACATAAAGCAGCAGTAACTCCCGGCTGGGCTCTGGCCGCTGTGACAGCCAAAATATCTGTTGCATACAGTATTATTTCGAGTAAACTCATATTGTACTTATTGTTTAATAAATGGGAAGTACCATTTAACTTATTAATAACTTTCTGATTAAAACCTTCTGCCTGTAAAAAAACTAGAACTCCCTCGTGAAGATGTCACTGTGTTCCAAAAGGCTCTCAATGGTATCAAAGCCAAGCCGATGGAGCAAATCAATTACATATGGATTATCTATGGGAGTAGGATATAAAGCCTGGTCGCCATAGGCAATGACATTCTTTCTACCTTCTTCACGATTCAGTATGGCTTTGGGGCCGCCTACACATCCGCCAACGCATCCCATGCCTTCCAGAAAGTTTTCAGTTATTTTGCCTTCTTTCAAAGCATTGAGCATTTCTTTGCAGGCCGGCATTCCGTCAGCCTGCCGTGCTTTGACGGTTATTTTACGCTGAGGGTTAAGCCTCTTGACGGTAGACTGAACCGCTTCACTTACCCCACCTGTTCTGGCATATATCCTTCCCGCTCTGGATGAATGATCCCTTGAATCCTCCTCCAATTCAGCAGGGTCAATTCCGGCAGCATCAAATATATCCTGTACTTCCTGAAAGGTAAGTACATAATCCACCGCGTCAGCTATATCCTTTTCGCGAGCCTCTGCCTTCTTTGCTATACATGGTCCAATAAATACAGTAACTGCATTGGTCTCCAAAAGCTTTATAGATCGTCCGCAGGCCACCATTGGCGACACCGAACCCGGTACGTGGGGAATATACTGGCTGTATATTCTCCTAATCATTGCTATCCACATTGGACAGCAGCAGCTGGTAAGCAAAAAATCCTTTTCGTCCTGTATTCTCCTGTCAAATTCAAGTGCTTCCTTCAAAGTAAGAATATCAGCAAAAAGTGCCACCTCCAGCATACCTGCAAACCCTAGTCGTTTAAAGGCGCTTCTCAACTTTCCCGGTGTCACCTTTTCACTGAACTGGCTTATGAAGGCTGGTGCTATCATTGCATAGACAGGCCCTTTTGCATTATTTACAGCGTCCAGTACAGGAAGTATATCCTTGCTGCCGACCAGCTTTTCTGCCTTACATCTGTCAATACAATCGGAACAGCCCACACATTTTTCAATATTGATTGTTATATTTCCATTTTCATCTTTTTCAATTGAATCAAAAAGACATTTTGTAGGGCAGTTTTCCCCATCATCTTCGCAGTCACAGGAACCCAGCCTCCAAACAGGACCGTAATCCCTGGGATGTAAAAGGCAATCAAGCTGATGGGGATCGAAATCCTGTTTTTTTATTTCCTCAACTTCCTGCTCAACTCTGTTTTCAACAGCTGCTTTCACCAATCTGTTATATAATTCCTGAAAAGTCATATTAACCTCCTGAGCCACATTACTGCGGTCTTTACAAAATAATTTCCAAAATGTTTTTATTGAATATGTTCACTCCCATTTGTTATAAGTAAATAAAAAGGTTAATTAGCCCTGTAGTTTTCCTCCATCAGTGATTGAAACCACAGAGTTAGTATATGTCTCTTCCTGCAAGCTTATAATCAGCAATGGAGAGCTTTCTTAAAATATCTATTCCATATGGGCACTCCGGAACACAGTCAGCACATGCTTTTATTTTATCCTGAGTGATGCCCAGCGCTCTATAGCGTTCCATTGCCAGCTCCCTGTTTCCAAACCAGAAACGTAGCCTTTCCTTAAGAGCATATTCGGCAGCATTAGTAATAATCCCGTCTGCCATTTGCCTGTCGTAATAACCCTCATATTTAAAGATCTCCTGGATAGGTATCTCCCTGCAATATTCGTTACATTTGCCGCACTGCCTGCACACATAGTTCCCCAGCTCAGGAGCTTCAAAAAAGAGCTTCTCCATTTCAGAACCAGTCATGGGAACAAATTTTTCAGCATATTCCAAATCTGCTTCCAGCATTTCACGGTTGTTTATTCCAGTAACTATTACTGCTGCAGGTTGGGTGAATGCATACCTGAAAGCTGCTGGAGCTGACTTCCAGAGAAGTCCGTCACCTACAGGCTTCATCAATATGATGGCCACTTCCTTTTCAAGGGCCAGAGGTACCAATACTTCCTCTATTTCCGGGAAATTAAATCTGTCGTAATAATTTATAGTGGTCATTACAGCATCAAAATCATATTCCTTAAGAGCCCTTATTAATACATCGGGCTGTCCGTGCATGGAAATACCTATATGCCTTATCTTTCCCTGGCGCTTGGCTTCAAGAGCTCCCTCCAGTGCTCCCCCGGGGCCCAGAATAGCCTCCAGGTCAGTCATTGTCCCTACTCCATGCATTATCAGTAAATCCACATAATTGGTCTTTAAATTTTTAAGGCTCATATCCAGTGACTCCAGACATCCCATTTTGTTTCTTTCTGCAGTCTTAGTAGCCAATATGAATTCATCTCTCCTATGAGCCACCGAATAACCTATTTTTCTTTCTGATTCTCCATTACCGTAGTTTGCTGCTGTCTCAATATAATTCCCACCTGCATCCAGATATCTGTTAAGCAGATATTTTGCCTCTTCAGCAGGTATTTCCAGTAAATGAAACCCCCCAAAACCCAGAATTGATGTTTCAAGTCCGGTCTTCCCAAACTTTCTTTTTTCCATAGTATTCTACACCCCTTTAATATTTCAATCCTAAATTGTTTTATAAATAAAGTAGCTTAATCAACTTTATCAAATGGATATTAAACCCACTGCTAAATGACTTACCAATCTGCTTACCAAATAGCTTAATTAAATATACAGTTTTATTTTTTCATATACTTCTCAAAACCGCTGCTGTATTTTATTGATCCGTCTTTAAATACCCACATGGCTTCTATGTCCTGTAAAGCATTTATATATTCCAAAGCCCTGTCAAAGGGTAATATAAAAGCAGCTTTCGCAACCGCATCGGCTACTCCTGAATCCTTACAAAGTATTGTCACCTGTGAATAGTTATCTGCCGGGAACAAAGTATCAGGATCAATAATGTGATGATACTGCTTTCCATCCACAATATAATACCTTTCATAAATTCCGCTGGATACAAGGGACATATCTTTTAAATAGGTAATTCTCAGGATTTTCTCATTGCTCTCCTTGTCAGGGTTTTGCACACCTACGTTCCAAAAATCTTCCTCTGTGCCCTTACTGCCTATTGCTCTGACATTTCCGCCCACGCTTATGAGTCCTGAATCAAATCCGTTTTCTTTGGCTTTCAGGCAAACCTGTTCGGTGGCATACCCTTTTCCAACTCCACCTACATCAAGACTCATCTTGGGGTCTTCAAGAAAAACTGTGGAGTTTTCCTCATCAATAATAACTTTATCTATATCGACATGTTTATTGGCTTCCCTGAGCTCCTCTATATCGGGCAGGGTGGCGCCGGCTTCATCTTCTATGCCTGCCTCTCTGTGATTATGCCATATTTTTAGAACTGCTCCCAAAGCTATATTTAATTTACCATCTGTTTCCTTGTACCATTTTTTTGCAAATAAAAGCAGGTCAATTATTTTCTTATCCACTTTAACAGGTTTTATACCAGCATTATCATTTACCGTTTTTAAATTATTTATTCCGGGATAATCGTTATATATATCATATAACTGATGATATTCCTTCAGCATATCATATATATACTGGGATTGGTTGGTAAATTTTTCCTTGCTTTCGGAATATGCTACTATCTGCGTCACTGTATCAAATACCCCGGTAAACTGTGCCTCATAACGCTTTTTTTCAGGTTTTCCGCAGGATACCAAGCTTACTGCCAAACCTGTTATAACCATAACTGCAATAAACCTTTTAAACCTAATTAAATTAAACCTAATCAAAATCCTCACCTCAAAGTGGCCAGCGGCATATAACAGCAAAATCCCAATATTTCTCTGCCAAAAAACAGGACAATAAACAGTATAAGATTTTTATGTTATAAACCATTAAAGAGGTAGTATAAACTACCTCTCTAAATTGCCTTTGACATAATATATTATTAACCTTTATTTGGTTATATATATTTTATAACCGCAAATTATATTTTACAACTTCCTTCTTTTATCTTGCTGTTTTTGAAGCCTTCTCAATTATTTTTGTAAAATCTGATATGTGAATTGTGACAGAACTTGTCAGTTCGGCTTCGGTTGGTACTCCTTCTTCATTTACAGCTATGCCTTTTACCTCATCAACAGACTTTCCTGTAACATATTTTGAGAAGGCTTCAACCTGCTCAAACCATTCCTTTCCGATTTTTGAGGCCTTCTTCATACCATAGCCTTCCCCCAGTTCCACTTTTGTCTGCAATGCAGCCTTTAAATCGGAAGTTATTTTTCCCTCTTTAGAAAAAGTAACATCTGATTGAGATGCGTCTATCAGACAGCTGGTTATTTTTCCGGTCCCATCGAAGGTAGCGGCAGCATAAGTGGAGTATGCCTGTGCCAATCCGTCCTTTTCACCTGCATCTTTGGAATTTTCAATATTAGTTTCAATGGCAATACCAAGCTTGTCGTTTGCCTTTGCTCCAAGATCCTTTGCATTGTTGACAGCCTTTTCTACAGCAGCCACATAATCAGTAATATGTATTGTTACAGATGAGGCCAGTTCGGCATCAGCAGCAATCCCTTCCTCATTGACAGCTATACCTTTTATTTCAGCTAAAGTTTTTCCTGTAACAAAAGCAGCAAAGGCATCGGCTTGTTCATTCCATTCCTTTTTGATCTTTGAAGCCTTTATCATGCCGTAGTCTTTACCAAGTTCCTGCTTGGATTTATACTCAGCCTTAAGGTCTGAAAGAATCTTACCTTCTTTGGAAAAATTAATCTTTGTTTGTGCAGCATCAATAACACATTTAACTATTTTACCATCTTTATCAACTGTTACTGCAACTGCAACAGAGTCAGTCTGTGCATAACCATCTTTATCTCCTGCATCAGCAGAATTTTCTACCGATGATATAACTGCCAGTCCGGTTTTTACTGCATCGCCTGAATTAGCTGAAGCAGTATTGGTCTCTGCTGCTGTTTCAGTTGATTTAGAACCGCATCCTGCCGTAAATGTAACAGCAAGAGCTAAAACCAATAACAATGATACTAATTTTTTCATAGTAACCTCCAATCTACGCATAACACGTGCACAAATAGTAATGAAAAGACACATTTAGTTTTACTGTGTGAAAAGTATTATGCTTACAAAGTGCACTTTTCACGTTAATCCCTGCGAATTAAAATTCATATTATTTATTGGATACCAGCCTGTTGAAGGCAGGTAAAATAAATCTTAAAAGAGTTGAAGTAGCTATTCCGGCAACCACCCCCGAAATTAAAAGAACCGGAAGGTATACCCAGAGATAAACATTTGAATAGATAACAGATACAACAATAAACTGTCCCACATTATGCATTATTGCTCCAAAAATACTTAAAATTAGATAAGATATTTTATCTTTAAACACAGCCATAAGAAGGGCCATAACAATTACCGACAGTAACCCTCCGCTTAAACTCAATATCCCGGCTATAGTGCCTCTGGTCATAACTACAAATAACCCCTTCAGCACTGCTATGGTAAAAGCAGGCTTTTTATTAAGAAAGAACAGAGCATACATAACCGCAATGTTTGAAAGTCCCAGCTTTACACCAGGAACAGGCACCAAAAAGCTTATTGATGGCAGTGAGTTTTCCACAATGGAAAGCACCAATGCAATAGCAAAAAGTAATGAAGTTAAAACAAGCAGTTTTATTTTTTTCATTAATTTCTCCCGTTTGTGTTTATGATGGATAATGACATCAAATAATGATAAATCTATCCTATGATATCAATATCATCTGAATCCCGGTCATTCCTGGGGACAATTTTCAGGAATATTTCATTAGGTAAACAAGCAGCCGTTTCACCAGCTGTATGCAGCTTCCCTGTTTTTATACAAATCTTGTCGGGACAGTCGGACTGTTCAAAGGATATACTCCCATCAGGTTCCAGATGAAATATTACATTTTCATTCTGAGGTATAGAAAAATGTATATCCTGTCCTTTTGTAAGGTCAACTGTTTTTACAAGCTGCGATTTATAGTATATTTCAGCTCTGACCGGCTTTTCCTTATTAACATGTTTATATATAAATATTGATAATATACCAATCAAAACTATTGTTAAAACAATTAAAATATCAGTTTTTTTAAAAAATTTCATTTGTGACCTCCATGAGCCCCCATCACGGCCAATAATGTAATTAAATTTCCTTTCTCATATCCACAGGGAAGCAAATAAAGAAGCAGTGCTATACCTCTCAACCAATATGAACCAATAATGCTGATATGAATATTAATACTGTAATGGAAGCCATAATAATCACATAATTTTTTATTGCGCATATGAAGGTTTTTTCCTTAACCTGAACCTTAAAAAAAGTACTGATATTTTTTTGAACCCAGTAAAGTGAAAGTAAAGCTATTAAGCAAACAGGTGACAGTATTCTTAAAAGAACCATAAATATTACTGCTGCATAGGGAATATAATTCAAGGCTGCAAATAAATACAGTGATGCTTTGTTTCCAAGGTAATAGGGCAGGGTATAGCGCATTACTGTTATATCCTTGTCAACATCACATATGTTATTTGCCAGCATAATATTAGCTGTAGTACAAACAGGAGCAATGGACAACAATACTACTGTTGCCAGAGGCATTACTTTTAAGTCTATATTTATGGATTCAAGGCTAAGCTTTAATGTTAAGTAAGTACCTTCAGGCATATTAATATAAAGGAGTAAGAATGGTATAAATAAACCATAAAATATTCCGGAAAATATTTCTCCTAAAGGCTGCCTGGAAATGGGTACTGGCCCAAAAGTATAGAATACTCCGCACAGAAAGCATACAGCACCTAACAGCAGTACAATAATATCTGTAAGATAAGCCAGGTATAATCCGAAGGAGGCTGCAGTTATAAACAATATGTATATTATCATTAATGCAGTTCTTCGGTTAAACGCCAGTGTCTGATGATTGGTTTTTGAATCAATGTAATTGTTAATGGCTGTAGTGGTTAAATCAAACACAAACATTGATACAAAAAAAATCATGGTAAGCTTCCAGTTTATTTGTCTGCCTATATAAAAGAGGTATGCTATTGTAAGTAAAAAAGCAAATATGCTTGTAATCTTTGTTTTTATTTCTGTGTAATTAAGCAACTTCAAAATCATATAAATTCCCATCTACGCCAAAGGGCATGCACAAAACATTAATTAGGACTTGCCATATGACTTATCCAGAATATATATAAGCTTTGACCTTTTATCCGGAGAAATATCCAGGCTGTCGATTATTTTCAATGCTTTATTGTAATATTTTTTTGATATCATATGGGTATAATCCAGCCCACCCGACTTAAAAACGGCGTCATTCAGCTCCTCAACAGTCAGATTGTTATCCTGTGCCTTTTCCTTTAAGCCCATCATCTTTTTAAAAGCATATATTAGCGGTAACGTGATAACTCCCTGCTGATAATCAGATTGAACAGGCTTTTTGGCAATTTCCTCAGTCTTTTCAAAATCCATACAGTCATCCTGTATCTGAAAAATCATGCCGATGTATCTGCCTAATCGTTTATACAGGTTAAGAGTTTTTTCGTCAGGGATAAAGTCATCTGATTTATCTTCATAGGTGTGTCCGCTTAACACTGCTCCTGCCAGAAAGCAAGCTTCGAAAAGGGCAGCTGTTTTTCCTGAAATAATTTTCAGATATTGTATTTCCGTCAAATCCAGAAATCCGTTATTAATATGCTGCCTTAGCTCCCCCAGACAAACCCTGCCGATATAGTCGGGTACCTTCAGCTTAATATAATCCTCTCTATTCTGAACTGATGCCCCCATTCTCAAGGCTAAGCTAAGGAGATAATCGCCGCATATAACTGCGGTTTTACTTCCATACTTCTTTTGCAGTGTTACATTGCCCCTTCTGATAGGAGCATTATCTATTACATCGTCATGTACCAGAGTGGCAAGATGAAGCAGCTCAATGGCGGCAGCAACGCTAATAGCATTGGGATGAATCTTTCCCTCTCTGTTCTGAGCACAAATAAGCACCGATACAGCCCTGATGTATTTACCTGTTGAAATGGTTAAATGCCTGGTATATTTACGAACAATGGCAGGGGCATCGTTTAATGCCTTATATACCTTTTCTTTGACAAGATCCAATGCCCTGTCATAATCAATAAACTCAACTTTGTTTTGAGACTTCATATTTTCATTAATCATTGTAGATATACAACCTTCTTACAATAGGTAGTTTCTTCCACTGTTTTTTCAAAAAAGGCATTACATAGTAATCAAGTCCAAAGGTTCTTCCGGCGCCAATCAATACTGCAATTGCAGCAAATATCATCCAGAAGGTCCCCAGGTATAATCCAGTTGTGCACACAAACATAAACTGCAGTATTAAGGACAATGCTGATGCAGGTGTTGTAAACAGTCCACCAATGAGTGCCAGACCAACCAATATCTCAGCAATAACAATAAAGCCCTGCATGAATATTTGAATTGAATCACCTGACATCACAAATTTCTCCAGGAACCAGTTAATTAAAGGTACGTCAATTCTAAAGGCATAATCACTTAATGTTGATTGTGACAGTTCTTTGCCGCTAACAAAAATTAAGCGGAATAAGCCAAGAAAATCAAAGTTTATAATAACAGTACCCAATGATTTTACTGCTTCCTGTACCCCGTCTGCAGCAGCTCCCGTTGCAGTGCTGACTGCATCAACTGCAGTCTGAACAACACTGGCATCGGACACTCCTGTGGCTCCTCTAATAATGTTAGCTGCCGCCTGCCCAGGTGTTGCTCCTGATTCAATATCTTTTTGTAAGAGAATATTGTTATACCATGCATTTGCATTACCAAAAAAGTCCTTCAGTTTTGGTGCCGTCATCCAGCCCTCAACTATTTTCATTATACCTTCAAACAACCATACTGCACCCAACCATATCCTTAAGGGAACCAAAAGGAAGCTGGGAGTTCTGTTTGAAAAATGACCACCAACAAAGCTTCTGCAATTTCTTATAGTAAAAAACTCATGCTTTAAATAACTGAATATTTTGTTCCAGCCCGATACCTGTACAAAATAAACTATATTTATAAAGTGTTTTACAAACATTGCAAAGAAGGAAGGCAGATTGAACATGCGGTTTGGGAACCCAACTCTGGCTACACCATATCGTCCCCCTACACAAACCATTACTCCATGGAAGGAAGGTTTATATACCTTCATCTCACCTTTCCCTGTTACAGCATTGTATATGTTATTGGCACATGTATCAGCACTGTGCTCACAGTTTTCCACCATCTGAGGAACCGGCTTTTCTTCACCTTCCGGTATAAAAAACATGTTGTCGCCCACCACATATACATGTTGGTCATTAATTGATCTAAGGTATGGGTCAACCTTTATACGTCCTCTGCCTACAGATTCAAGAGTTTTTGCTGCCTCATTCGTTATGCCTGAAGCCTCTATACCCGCAGCCCATATAATGGTACTGGCAGTATATCTGGTGATTTGACTGTTTTTCTTAATCTCAATAAAGTCCTCTCCTACTCTGCAAACACCTGAATTAAGCATCATCCTGACGCCCATTTTCTCAAGACGGTTTTCTACCTTTGAGGAAAGCTTCTCAGGCAATATGGGCACTGCCCTTTCAAGAATATCCACATTAACCAGTTCAACAAGTTCTGGTTCTATCTCATATTTATCACACAAAACAGGAACATATTCAGCCAGCTCTCCAATCATTTCCACACCAGTAAATCCGGCTCCCACAACGTAAAATGAAAGAAGCTTTTTCTTCCTGTCAATATTTGTTTCCACTGAAGCTTTTCTAAAACAGTTATGAATATGATCTCTTAATTTAACAGCATCTTCATAGGACCAGAGCTTAAATGTGAATTCTTCTGCACCGGGAACTCCGAAGAAAGTAGGTTTGGAGCCGGCAGCTATAACAAGATATTCGTAATCATATTCAGAATTTTCACCCAGTACCTTATGATTATTAAAGTCAATTGATTTGACAGTATCCAGTACAACATTTACCTTTCTGCCGGCAAAAACCTTTTTCAGGCTTATTTTTATGCTATCCTCCTCTACACGGTTGGCAGCAACCTCATGTAATTCTGTCAGCATGGTGTGAAAAGGATTTTTATCGATTATTGTTATAGCTACGGTATCATTCTTTTTAAGCTTTTTAGCCAACTTCTTAGCTGTTAATATGCCTGCATACCCAGCTCCTATGATTAAAATATTTCTTTTCATAAATTCCTCCAGGGGCTTATAATTAATCAAATAAAAATATGTATGCTAAATTTCAACATTATTCTAAATTTTCCGTCACAATCATATCAAAGAATAATCCCGTATTCAATAATTATGTCAACTTGTTAACATATAAATAACACACATTGTTTATTGAATTGATTATTTTTACTATTTAATACCACCATTATATTCAGTAAAAACATAGACAATAAAAATTTATATAAAGCCAATATATTTTATAAGAAATTCATTTATATTTATCTATAGATATATATTTTCTCTAGTATGCTATTAGTTATCCGTGTTTGAATTATTTTCTACTATTTTTCAAGATATACAAAACTAAGCTCATTGTTAACTCTTTCTGTTTTAAAAATTCTGTATCCGGCTTTTTGGTATAAACTCAAGTTCTTAACACTCTTTGAGCCTGTATAAATTTCAAACCCGGTATGTTCAAAACACCTTTCAATAGCTGAAAGTAGCATTTTCCCAATTCCTCTGTTCTGATACTGAGGGTGTACCATTAATTTTCCAATATAGCAGGTCCCATCCTTTTCATAAGCTCTCACAGAACCTATTATTTTTCTGTTTGAAACAACTTTTAGTATAGTACAGTACTTTGCCTCCTGTTCCAATTCATCAATTGTTTGAAGTAAAGGAGAAATACTAAAGTCATTGTAAATCTCGGCTTCACTTATGTAGGCAAGCTTCTGGAGCCGCAGTATTTCTTCCAGATCCGACTTTGAAGCAATTTCTGGTACCGGAAAACCATATTTACAGCCCGATGTCTCAATATACCTTTGAGTTCTCGGACATACCAATATACACAATCCGCAGAGTGTCTCACCAGGAGAAACCAGCCAACTTCTTTCCACCGCTTTTTTTTCTGCAGGCAGCAAAATCATAAAATTCTTCACGGGGTTTACCGGAATACCAAAGTTCCCCTGACAAAGCCTCCGCAGGACAGTTCCTGACACAACTGTCACAATTACCGCAAAGTGAATTAGTTATGGGCTTCGCTGCCCCCAATGGAGCATCGGTAAGTACTGAAGTAATCCTTACAGCCGACCCGAACTCCTCAGTTACCAGGAGAGCACATTTTCCTATCCAGCCTAGTCCTGCCTTTGTTGCAACGGTTTTGTGGGGCAAAATGGTGGAGTGGTCTGTATAATTTATCTCTACGTTTGCCCTTGTCCTGGCCAGGGCAGAGTATCCCATATCACCAATTAACTCCTCAGCTCTTTTTCCCAGACTATCCAGTAAATTATTAAGTCTGTTATACTCGTCATAATACTCCTTCGTAACTCCCTGAGCAATGGAATTAATAATTTGCGGTTGTATTGCCACAGCTATGGAAATACCGTATTTATATCCCAATGTCTGTTTTTCAGGTAAATCAGATAAATCCGCATAACCGACAAGTGACGCACCCATACTCATTAATTCCTTTTTTAATCTTTCATTAACAGTATTCATCTCCGACCTCCATCACCTGAATATCTTCCATTATATAACATCAATACACAAATATATAGTTGTATATTCTATAAATACTAGCTAATGCTAAAACTGTATTTTACTACAGAAAGGAATGGCAATATGTTTAAACATGAAAAAGCACTATTAAAAGAAGTTCGTGTGGATGGGCCAAATCCAAATTTTGCAGCTATGCTGCAGGAGCAGCTTGGAGGTCCCCAGGGTGAATTGAAAGCAGCTTTACAATATTTTTCCCAGAGTGCAAGAATAAAGGACCCTGAAATAAAAGACCTTTTTCTGGATATAGCATCTGAAGAATTAAGTCATATGGAAATGGTGGCTCAAACAATTAATCTACTGAATGGTCACAATCTGGATGCAAATAACGCTACTGTGGGAAACATTGAAGCACATGTTTTAACAGGTCTTACACCTATGTTGACCAATGCCTCAGGCCAATTATGGACAGCTGCTTATGTCAATGAAACAGGAGATCTCGCTGCAGATATTTTATCAAACATTGCTGCAGAACAGAGAGCTAAGGTGGTTTATCAATACCTTTACAGGCAGATAACAGATAAGGGAGTACGAGAAACAATTGATTTTCTTTTAAATCGTGAAGAAGCTCATAATACAATGTTCCGTGAAGCCTTTAACCGGATTCAGGACACAGGTTCGCTTAAAGACTGGGGAATTACAAAGGATTCCAAACTGTACTTTAACTTATCAACTCCCGGCGGTCAGTATTTTAATGCCGATAATCCTCAGCCTCCAAGCTTTAATAATCCAAATTGACTATATTTTAAGAAATACCAGAACATGCTCTTATTAATATTTCCTCAATGGGAAAGACTGTCACAAACGGCAGTCTTTTCTCCTGTTTTTTTGTTTTTTTATGCCGAAAAAGAGAAAATCTCTACTTGCTTGATTTTAATTCTTGATGATATAATAAATGCAAATTTCATATTTGATTATCCGGTTGGGCAAGGTATTCATTGGATGCGAAATGTTTTATACATTTTACATTACATGTTTTACAGTGCTTTCAAGATGAGTTTGGCTTCTGGGGTGGGAAGCTCGTTATACAGCGAGCATTCTACCCTTTTTCAATTGTCGGTGAAACTATACTATCATAATAAAAAAGCACTATTAGGTGTATCATAGTATGATAAGCTGCCCGTAGACAGTTTACTGATACCTTTGGAAGAAGTATTGCTTAACATAAGGATAATTATTGAAAATAATACAATACTTGAATTTGGGAGGTTTAAAATGATAATAGGTTTAATCATTGTACTGGCAATGATTTTGGTTTTACCCTTTGCTTTTCAAAAAATAGAACATAACCTTGAATATTTTCTTCTTATTATGGGTTTAGCTGCTACAATAATTTCAAAGGCTTTATCCCTTGAGCTGGTATCACATATTTTTACCAATTACCTTTTATATTTCATAACTGCTGCGGTACTAATAGCAGGATTAATATTCAGGATATCAGTAAAAAAAATAAAAACATTTGTAAATTTTATAACCTTAAAAATCCCATTACCAGTCTTCATATTTTTACTGATAACGATATTAGGTCTTATGTCAAGCTTAATTACCGCAATAATATCGGCATTGATTCTTGTGGAAATTATTCATGCCCTTCCAATTAAACATAACCGAAAGGTTATATTGACAGTTATCGCCTGTTTTTCAATTGGTTTAGGGGCAGTCTTAACACCTATAGGTGAACCCTTGTCCACTATTGTTGTGTCATCACTGAAGGCTGATTTCTTTTATTTATTCAGGAATATCGGCATTTATGTAATACCAGGTGTAATAGTCATGGGGCTTTTGGGCGCTTTGGTTGCAGCACGTAGTGAAAAGGTTTCGGGGGCTTCAAATGAGGATGAAAACTGGATCCTTGAAGAAAAAAATATTATACAGGCTGAAAGTTTTAATGATGTATTTGTAAGAGCCTTAAAAATATTTCTTTTTATAATTGCCCTTGAACTTTTGGGAGCAGGATTCAAACCCCTTATAAACACTTATATTATACATCTTGACAGCCGAATTCTATATTGGATAAATATGTCCTCAGCTGTACTTGACAATGCAACTCTGGCAGCCGCCGAAATAAGCCCCGCCATGAGCCTTAAGCAGGTACAGGCAATACTTATGGGACTGCTGCTCAGTGGTGGAATGTTAATACCCGGTAATATACCAAATATTATTTCAGCAGGAAAACTAAACATAAAAAGCAGAGAATGGGCTAAAATCGGATTACCTATAGGTATCTGTATGCTTTTAATTTACTTTGTAATTGTATTTATAATTTAATAAGTTATTAGCTATATAAATCAGCCGCCAGGCGGCTGATTTCCTTGTTATCAACCACTTCATATCCTTTCCCGGTCTTTTTTAATACACCCTTCTCACATAAACCTTTCAGGGTTCTATGAAGATGTCTGTAACTTGTCCCCAGCAGCTCTGAAAGTTCTGTGAGATTCTCATTAACTGGTAAAACCCTGCAACCATTTTCCAACAGTTCTCCTCCCGCAAGAATGTAACTGGAAAGCCTCTTTTCTAACGAGTATAGTAAATTAATTGCACTGTTTTTGGCGCTCCGGTACAACTTTTGCCCTAAAGAATTACATATGTATTTTAAAAACTTAGGATCCTCCCAAAGGTATTTTTTTATGTTCTCTTTTGATATCCCAATACAATAGGTATCCTCAATTACCTGAACATTTGTTGCAACGGCTTTATCACAAAACATTTCAATATCTCCAAGAACTGTGTTTTTAGGATAGAAACACAGAAGCAAAGATTTACCGTTACTTAATGTAGTAAAAACCTTAGCCTTGCCAGACGCAATAAAATACAAATACCCTATTTCCTCACCCTCCCTGCAAATAAATTCATTTTTTCTGAAAAAAAGAAGCTCTAGAAACGGCCTCACATCATTAGTAAAGATGTTGTCGATACAAAGTTGTTCTATATATCTGTCAATCAAAAGCTGATTATTTTCTTTTAGCATAGTTTTATATCCCCTTTTTGAAAATATATAACAACTATACTATTTATTATGACATATGTCCTACCTAACATAAATTAAATTATGCTAAATTAAATTTTACCAATTAATCTTATTTAATATATCCCTGGTTTTATATTTTGTGTTTGGAGGTTATATGTACAATTTAGTATCCCTTTTTATGGGAGCCCTGATATCTGTTATGATAATGGCAAATGGCACATTATCAGCTCCTGCAGGAAATTATGGTGCTCTTGTTATTATTCATGTAATCGGACTTTTTGGAATAATTGGTGTCATGCTGGTAGTAAAAGCCCCTCTTAAATATAAGCAAGGAATACCGTTATACTTGTACAGTGGTGGTGCCATTGGAGTATTTACTGTGCTTTTCAACAGTATAAGTTACTCAGGTCTCGGTGTATCATTACCTCTTGGCTTAAGTCTTTTTGGGCAATTACTCACAGCTTTGATAATAGACCACTTCGGACTGTTCAACATGAAAAAAATCAGGCTTGCAAAAAAGAAATTTATAGGTCTGGCAATTATCCTTTCAGGAATAATTGTGATGGCTGCATTATAATTGGAGGTCAAATAAATGTTCTATGTAATTATCTCTGTTTTGGCAGGTGCCACAATTGTCACAGCAAGAACCCTCAATTCCATACTGGCCTCGAAAATAGGCGTTTATCAAAGTACCTTTTGGAATTACGTTGTTGGGTTAATATTCTCCTTAATATTTTTACTGGCCAGTAAAGAATTTTTGCATGTATCAGAGATTGAGTATGCAAAAATACCTATATGGGCTTACACAGGGGGATTAATAGGAGTTATTGTTGTCATACTGTCAAATTACATTGTAATGAAAATATCTGCTTTTTACTTAACATTACTATTATTTGTTGGTCAGCTCCTGGTAGCAGTAATTATTGATTATGTATACCTTGGTCAAATGTCTGCAGGTAAGACCCTTGGAGGTATACTGGTGTTTATAGGACTTGCATATAATCTTATGCTGGATAGAAAAACTGATCATGAAAAAACTAATATACAGGATGGAAAATCTGAAACACTGAAAACTAACTAGAAGCCTCTGTCTCCAAAAGTTCCAGTATTTTTGGAGTACAGCGTCTGCCTCCACAGGGCCCACTGCCTGCTCCTGTAGCCTTCTGTACTTCCTCCAGAGTCTTTGCTCCATTTTTAATTGCTTTTTTAATTGTTGCTCTGGGAATTGCTTTACATATACACACTTTAGTTATCTTATCCATCATATCCGAATTTATATTCTGATCCATCATCTTTCCTCCTGAATTCATATTTTCAGCTCCAAATATCTACATATTTTCACACTGGAACTGACTTGAAACTGTGGGGTAAAAAAAACCGAACCCTGCTTTATATAATGCACAGTTCGGCTTTAATCATACCTGTTTTATTATTTGCTGTTTTTTTCTACACAAGCATTTAAGTCCTTCATTAATTCATCAACATCTATACCGTGAGCGAGGGCTCCCTGCTCAATATTTTCAAATCTGGCAGCCATACAGCCAAAACAGTGCATACCATAATTTAATAATATCTCAGCAGTTTCAGGATATTTTTGAACTATATCAGTTATAGACCAATCCTTTGTTATTGTCATTAATTTCACCTCCTTGTATGGTTCCGAAACCAGATATTAAATATAATAATTTAATAAATCATTAATCATTATAACATTTTCCTAGAATTAAATACCCATTCTTAACTCGGTCAATCAAAAAAATAAAAATTAAATATAAATATAGTTATGTTCAATTGTTCAAATATCATTGAACTATTTCAATATATCATAAAATGTGATATACTTCAAGTGTAATAATACAAAAAACCATATATTATCAATGCATACTTTTACATATATACTACATTCAGGAGGTAATATTTTGAGGGAATTATTCCACCCAAATATAGATCAAATATGCTTATCAACTGTATTAAATGCTTTAGGTGACCCTATCAGACTAAAGATAATAAAAAACCTTTCAAATCAGGCAGAAACTACTTGTGCCTGCTGTAATATTGATTTACCTAAATCTGCACTGTCACATCACTTTAGGGTTCTTCGTGAAGCAGGTCTCATTAATGTGCGTATTGAAGGTAAACAAAGGTTTTTGTCCATACGGTACCGGGAGCTTGAGCAGAAATTTCCAGGTCTTCTGAAGGCGGTATTAAAAAGTATATAACACATTTCAGTTAATAATTTGATATATCAACTGTTTATTGAATTTCTAATTATCATGGTTCAACTACTCATCATTGTAATTATGGCCTGGATAATCTCCTGCTTCATTATTTCATAATTCATATAATCGTGCTTATGATAATTCACCTCATGGCAATAACTCTCAATCATCCACATTGCAATATGAACCTTTTCGTGGGCGTTTGTTGGCTTCAAACCATGCTGTGCCATGATTTCTACAATTTTATTTGCCGTTGACACTTCAAAATAACAGAAGTATTCCCTAACCTCCTTGTCAGTATAAGACATGGCCATCATTTCATCATTGGCTTGCCTGGATAAAGTATGGGAATGGGTACAAAAATCAATTATATAATTTAAAATTTCCACTAAATTTAAAGGCTGTTTCAGTGCAGCAAGATAATTATATAACGGGGTTATCATACTCTCCCCAAAAAATTTTAATGCTTCAATGAATATGTCCTTTTTATCTTTGAAATAGTTATAAACTATTCCGGTAGAAACACCAGCCGCTTTGGCAATCTCAGCGGTGTTGGTATTATAGTAACCTTTTTCACCAAAGAGCTTAAAGCCTGCTTCAACAATTCTTCTCTTTTTTTCAATTGAACGCTGCTGCTTGGGTTCCCTTATCTCAGAATTGCTCATATCACTATCTCATCTCCATTTTTACGGTTTCTATCCAAATAAACTATATAGTCCAATTCATCAATTAATAGCATTTAAAAAGCAATAATCTTGTCATAATTATATTTGATTAAGGTATAACATGCAACTTAAAAATCTGAAATATATTTCAGATTTTTATTGACATATTAATCCAGAAATTTTATACTAAAAACATGAAATGCATTTCAGGTTTTAATACTCTCCACCTGTTCTACTTGCTAATGATAAGGGAAATTTACATTTTAATCTTTTCAAATTTCAATTTAAATAAAAGGTTCAAGGAGGTCATATGAGTTCACTTATTCAATTTAAGAATGTTACAAAAGAATATGATACCGGTTTAAAAAAGCAGCTGGCTGCAAATAATGTAAGCTTTTCCATAAACCAAGGCGAGTTTGTTGTAATTTTAGGGCCCAGTGGTGCAGGCAAATCAACTATTTTAAATCTTTTAGGCGGTATGGATTTTGCTACCTCCGGAGAGATAATTATTAACGGTGAAGACATTGCAAAATTCAACGAAAAGCAGCTGACAGCCTATCGTGCAGAAAACGTAGGCTTTGTTTTTCAATTCTATAATCTCATTCCCACTCTGACGGCACTTGAAAATGTGGCACTGATAAAAAATGTTGTGAAATATCCGCTGGATGCCGTGGAAGTTTTAAATTCAGTAGGTCTCGGAGAACACCTTGGGAAGTTTCCCTCACAGCTGTCGGGCGGTGAGCAGCAGAGGGTATCCATCGCCAGAGCCGTTTGCAAAAACCCTACAATGTTGTTGTGTGATGAACCCACAGGAGCTCTTGACAGTGAAACGGGTGTGGTTATACTGTCGCTGCTTCAGAATATGAGCAGGAAGAAAAATAAAACTGTTATCATCGTAACTCACAATGCCGCTCTGGCGCAGACAGCCGATAAGGTTATAAAACTAAAAAATGGTAAAGTGACAGATATTATAATAAACGATGCTCCCCTGGATGTAAGTGAGGTGAATTGGTGATGCTGTTTAGAAAAATGCTAAGAGATATGAAGCATCATAAAATACAGTTTATATCAATATTCCTTATGGCCTTTCTCGGCGTTTTCGTTTATGCAGGTATTGGTGGAGAATGGTACGGCCTGCAGCAAACCTCAAACAATTTTTACAGGGACACCAATCTTGCAGATGTTTGGATTTACGGCAGGAGTTTCACTGAGGAGGATGTTGATAAGGTATCTGAAGTACCTGGTGTGACTCAGGTTCAACGAAGGCTTTCTCTTGATACTGTGGCTGATTTCAGTAATAATCCTTCCATCAGGCTCCATATAATTGAGGAAAATAACATATCCAAAACTTATACTGTCTCAGGTGATAATTTTTCTACAGATAAGGATGGAATCTGGCTGGATGATCAGTTTGCCAGAGCCAGAAACCTCAATACCGGTGATACCTTGAAGCTTTCAGCAATGGGAGTAACACTGGAGAAAAAAATACTGGGTACTGTGCTGAGTCCGGAGTATGTCTATGCACCGGGAGGAAATGACATGATACCTAATCATGCAAATTTCGGTTTTGCTTATTTACCGGTATCTGCCCTTCCAAAGGAAATGAAAATTGTATATACCGATCTTCTGGTAAAGACAGCTGACACTCCTGATGCAGCTTTGGAAGACAAAATATACTCAGCACTAAAGGGAAATTACAGTGTTTATCATGACAAAGAGAATTTATTGAGTTACTCAATGTTCAAAAACGAAATACAGCAGCACAAGGCCATGGGTTCAGTTTTTCCAATAGTATTTTTAGCCATAGCTCTGCTAACCATATTAACAACAATGACAAGAATGGTTAATGCTCAGAGAACTCAAATCGGGACACTGAAAGCATTGGGTTTTCAGCAGTCAGCCATTCTCCGGCATTACCTGTCCTATGGTTTCTGGCTTTCCCTTGCCGGAGCTATTGTTGGTGCCGCAGCAGGCCCCCTCACTCTTCCCAGGTTGTTTTATGGCCCAATGCAGACAACTTTTACTCTTCCCGAATGGAAACCTTCAATATCCCCGTCATTTTTTGTAATGGGACTTTTTACTGTCTTTATATGTACCCTGGCTACATATCTTGCTTGTAGAAGCAATTTGAAGGATACTCCTTCACAAACCCTGAGACCAAAGGCTCCAAAAGTAGCAAAGCAGGGAGTTTTTGAAAAAACAGCCCTGTGGGCAAAATTAGGATTTAATTTTCAATGGAATCTCAGAGATATATTCAGGAGCAAAATCCGCTCCAGTATGGCGGTAGCAGGTGTATTGGGGTGCTGTGCCCTGCTGGTTTGTGCCTTCGGAATTAATGACAGCCTTGATGACGTAGTTCAATGGCAGTATAAAGAGATTAACCAGTTCAGCACAAAGCTTTCCTTGTCCGAAAACCTACCTCCAGATACTGTAGAAGCAGTATTGAAACAATCCAATGGTGAATCCATTATGGAAGGCACGGTGGAAATAAAGGCAAACGGTGTTAAAAAGACAGGAGATCTGCTGGTAACAGATAATGTTTCTCTAATAAAATTTACCGACCTGAATCGAAATTATATAAACCTACCTTCTGACAAACTGTCTATAAGCTATAAAATGTCAAAGCTGCTGGGTGTTGAAAAAGGGGATAAGATATCCTGGCATATCTACGGTAAGGAAAAATGGATAACTGGTGAAGTGGGAGAAATTTACCGTTCTCCGGTATCTCAGGGCATAACAATGTCCAGAGAACTATTTGAGCAGCAGGGTCTAGAGTTTACTCCTACAGCTATTGTTTCCAAAGATGAGATATCTGTCCTTCCGGAAGGTGTAGAAAATAAGTGGACAATAAGTGATCTGACTGAAAGCTATGAAACAATGACTGAAGCAATGAGTATTATGGTTTACGTATTAATAACAGCGGCTGCTCTGTTGGCCATAGTAGTGCTATACAATCTTGGGGTACTTTCTTTCACAGAACGGGAAAGAGAGCTTGCTACACTGAAGGTATTAGGCTTTCAGTCAGCAAAAATACGGCAGTTGCTCTTAACCCAGAATATCTGGCTTACTGTTATCGGTGTAGCCTTCGGTATCCCCTGCGGTAAGCTGTTGATAGATTTCATGCTTTCAACTATGGGGGACAGCTTCGATTTGATGTGTATAATTTCGGCTTTTAACATTGTTATAAGTATATTAATTACGTTTATTTTATCTGTGTTTGTAAACTTTCTGTTTTCTGGAAAAATCAAGAGAATTGATATGGTAAGCTCTCTGAAAGCAGTTGAATAGAACATAAATGCGTATATTATCGCTTTGAAACAAAATAAGGCACTGCAACCAAAGGCAGCACCTTATTTTGTTTCTCTATTAATTCCTATCTACAACTAATATTTTAATATTTCCATACAGGGACTAACAATCCTATACAAATCTTAAGTACAAATTTCAACCAATCAGATCATTAGAAAGGCTTTCTCCTGCATTTTAAAAAACCCGAAATGCTGTCCCATAAAGCCAATCCCGCAAATATAACTACTGAAAATAACATTGTTCCCAGGAACCAATAATCGGTGACTTCAGCTGCAGAAATTTTAAAAATTTCTCCCATTTCTGCAAAGAAATCATTATTGAACAGCTGCCTGTCGTTGAACATAAGAATTATCAGTATGCTGCATAAAATGTTCTGTATGGCATTAGCTATTGCCAGCGGCACATTCCAGTTTTTCTGTACAAACTTCCAGCCTGCCACACATAGCTGAATTACGGCAACAATTAAAACAGTCACCAAATAAATCTGCAGTCGCTGGGAATTGAACAGCGGAGTGACTTCGGTTGTACCAGCTCGTTTTATATATACTGCTATCAATTGTGGTTTAAAAAACACCAGGGTTGTGAAAAGTATTGTAAAAAACATCGAAAATACTGTCTCAGCTCTGGATATTTTTGATTTTTCAGATAATGGAGTCTTTGGCAGATCATCAAGAGACCACTTCTTATTTGAAAAAGGATGTTCTCCCTCATTGATGCCGGTTCTCTCCATAATAGCAAACACAAAAGTAACCCAGAAAGCTGCCTGAAATGCACCTATAACAGCGGTTTCAATCAAATTGATAAACAATTCAACGTATGAATCCACATTATCAATATTTGATGGTCCTTTAAGCACAATATCCAATAGAGCAATAAAGATAATTACTGATACAGCTATTCCTAACACCGTCTTAAGTACAGATATATAACTATCGTAAATTGCCGGTCCAATAAGATACCTCTTTGTCGGATTATACTCCTGAGCCAGCTTTTTTGGATTCCCCAGCTCTTCCAGCACCTCTCTGATATCATCTTCAGTTGCATTATCCGGAAGCATATCCTCTATATTGGATCTTAATTCTTCGGCAACATCATAACGGATATTTTCCGGTAATCTTTCAGTTACTGCTATAATATAACGTTCTATCAAACTCATAGCTCATCCTCCTTTAATAACCCCTCAAGCTGTTGGGATAAAGCTCTCCATTCCTGTTTCAAGGTGATGTAAACCTGTTTTCCCATATCGCTTAAAACATAAAACTTTCTGGGCCGGCTTTCACTGGTGTCCCACTGGCTTATCAAAAGCTTCTGTTTTTCCAATCTTCTAAGTAAAGGATAAAGAGTCCCCGCTTCAATTGGTGTATTTTTCTCCTCCAGTTTCTGAACCAGTGAATAACCATATTCAGGATTGTTTAATTGACTTAACACTGATAAAACCAACGTTCCTCTTTTTAGTTCAATTATCAGCGTGTTTATTAACTCGTCAAAATTTTCCATTGAATCACCTCATTTACAGTATACTGTACTACGTACACTATTGTCAATAATATAATATTAAATAAAGAACGCGCGCATGCCGCGCGCACGTAAAATGCGCCCGCCCGCAAGACGCGGACGAGCGCAAAGGAAATGTAAGCAGTATTTAGATGTGTTGACAGTTCATACTCATAGCCGGAATATTCCGCTGGCGGGTAATAGCTTTTTTTGACCGCAAAGCGTAGGCGGGTTGCTACAAATAAAAATGGACACGGTGATACCTCCCCGATACTGCCATATCCTAAAAAGGCGACTTTGATTTTGATATTTTAAAGCCGCTGTTCTCTAATTTCGCGCAAATCTGCTGTTAGCGGCTCTGTGCGAATGCTTTATGAAACTTGGTGCTTTGCAAATACACGGCGAGATATAACTGCGCCAATTCCCAAAAAGAGCAATGCTGTAGGGATTGCCCATATCGCATACAACATACCATTGCTCATCTGTTCAACCGACAGAAGTGAAACGGCCAGCACATGATAGATCGGAAGAAGTCCAACCAATCGAAACAATGGATTTACTTCCGTGATCGGCAGCAAAACGGGAAAAAGAAAAATTGCCATCGCCGCAACTAAAGCTACAATCTGATTTTTACTAATTGCAGACAGGAACAGTGTAATTCCAGTAACGCTAAGGGTACAGGTAAACGCCAACAGGATTTGATATTTGAGCAGCGTGCCGCAGGTGATATTAAAAGGGATAAACGCTTCAACATAGTCGCTGGGGGAGAATAAAATACTACAATCCAACCCTTCCGTTCCGTAAAAGACAAGAGCAAGAAGCAGGTTAAAGGCTGCAACCAGCGCAGTAGTGAGAATAGCAGTGAGAATACCTGCAATCACCTTTGCAGTAGCGCATTTGGTTTTGCCGTATTTGCTCGTCAGTATGATATTGTCAACACCCTCATATTCACCAGAGAAAACCGGAGCAATCATAATAATAACGGCCAATGCAAGTGCAACGAAAGTTCTCACCATGTTTCGGCTGGTGGAAAGCCAACCGTCCACATAACCGATTTTGATTTCTTCATCACCAAACACATCGAAAACACTTAGACCGTTCCAATTTCCGTTCTGGTCTGAAAATCGTGTAAAGGCTGCGGATTGCATAGCGTTTTGGTAAACATAGACTGCATTCAGTCCGTGTAAATCTGATGTCGGTGCAAAATCAGACATCATTTGCTGCACTTTTTCATCTGTCAGGATTCCTTCATACTTTGCTGCAATTTCCTTGTCGATTTCTACCGCTGTTTTGCCAGAGCCTTCACCGATTTTCTGGTCAAAAGCATATTTGTTTTGATAGGTGGAAAAGGAAAGCAAGGCAGAGAACAGGAGAATTCCAATAAAAGCAATGAGTGCTAAACGCTTTGAAAATACTTTCCGCAGTTCAAAAAGAATTAGTTTTTTCATTCTTCAAGCCCCCTTTGAAATAGAACAGGTACAAATCTTCCAAAGTAGGCTGTACCCTTACCGCATTTTCCATAGGCGGACGATCTCCAATGATCCGCAAGATTGTCTGATTTTCGCTGGTATTCCGCAGATTGCTTGTATTGTATGCAGCTGCATATTTTTCCGCATAGGCAGTGGGAACCATACATTCCCACACTTGTCCGTCGATTTCAGAAGTGATCTCCTGTGGATTTCCAAAGTGAATGATTTTCCCGGATTTCATCATAATGATTTCCTCTGCGATAAACTCCACATCGGAAACAATATGCGTGGACAGGATTACAATACGGTCTTTGGAAAAGGCACTGATCAAATTGCGGAAACGGACACGCTCTTTCGGGTCAAGCCCCGCTGTCGGCTCGTCTAAAATCAAAATGTGGGGATCGTTGAGCATGGCTTGTGCAATCCCCAAACGCTGCTTCATACCTCCCGAAAAAGTTTTGATTTTGTGCTTACTTTCCCTTGATAAGTCTACTGCTTCCAGCAGCTCTTTTGATTTCCTCCGCGCCGCCTTCTCGTCCAACCCTTTTAGGGCAGAAACATAAAGCAGGAAGTCAAACGCTGAAAAATCCGGGTAATATCCGAAGTGCTGGGGCAAGTAGCCCAAGAGAGTTCGATATTTCTCACCCAGCCTCACAATGCTTTTTCCGTTCAGCAGGATTTTCCCGGAAGTGGGATTTTGGATATTGCAGAGCAGCCGCATAAGCGTTGTTTTCCCTGCGCCGTTTGCGCCCAGCAAGCCGTAAACGCCATTTGTCAAGGTAATATTCAAATCGTCTACGGCGATTTTGGAGCCAAACTGTTTTGTCAGCCCGATTGTTTTTAATTCCATAAAAAAGCTCCTTTCTCCATAGGGAGCAATAAAAATACTCTCCATATGTTTTTTTCATGGAGAGTATAGAGGGTAAATATCTACTTTTTATCTACAAGGCAGGAGTTTTGAAATAGGCGGATACCTTTGCCCCGGTTGCAGTATTTTCGATCTTCAGATAACCATTGTGGTGTTCACAAAGCAGCTTGCAAATATATAGACCAAGTCCAAAATGCTCAGAATGATCGCTTTCCTCTGTGTAATATGGATTGGTGGCTTTTTGCAGACTGCTTTTATCAAAACCCTTCCCATCGTCCGATACGGCAAGCAGCAAACCGTTGTCACGCAAGGAAAAAGATATTGTTACCGCAGTCCGGGCATACCGCACAGCGTTGGAGATCAGATTATTGCACACCTGTGAAACAAACGCGCTGTCAAGGGATAGCTGTGAATCGGGTATGTCATTTTGTAAAATCAATTCTTTTCCGTTTTTCGTACATACGATTTTTGAGCTGTCATACAAAGAAGATACCAACGGCTGCAAGTCAATCAACTTGTACTCCGGCTGCGTATCTTCCATACGCCTAAGATTACTCATGCTGCTCACATAGTTCTCCATACGGGAGATATGCTTTCCCATTGTAGCGGCGGTTTTCCGTGTTTGGGGATTTTCGCTGGTTTGCAGCATTTCATTATAGCCCTTTAGTACCGTCAGAGGGGTACGCAAATCGTGAGCAAAAGCGGCGTTGAGTGCTTTTCGTTCTTCAACTTGCCGCCACATTTCAGAGAAATTATCTGCAAGGGTTGTCCGCATGATTTCAAAGGAAGCGCAGAGCTGTCCCAATTCATCTTTGCTGTTGTAGTCGATAGAAAAGTCCAGATCATTGTTTGCTATTTTTTCAGAAGCTGTCCGCAGTTCGGCAAGCGGCTTTTTCAATCTGTTTCTGTAAAACAGCAGCGCAGCAGCAATAATACAGAATACAGAGTAAACAGGTGCGGCAATTACGGGAAATATCTCCAGTATGGCGATTGTGCGCTCGTCCTGTTCGGACAAAGGGGTGAGTTCAGTCCCAATGTAAGCGCCTTCACCCAGCTGTTCCCCCTGCTCATTCGTCAAATAATACTTTTCGCCAAACGGTGGATAAGACGATCTAATGCTTTCAGCGGCACCGTTGCATACAGAAAAAGTTGCTACGGAGAGAAAAAGGGCGAGAACAACAAAAGCAATTACATAGAAAATAAGACTTTTTCGGAGAGATAAATTATGCCTACGGTGGTTTATTTGACCCATTTGTAACCACACCCCCAAACCGTTTCAATATATACGTGGTCGGTATATGCTGCAATTTTTGTCCGTATCCTGCGGATATGCTCTGCCACAACGCTGCTGTCGCCCTCGCTGTCATAACCCCAAATACGCTCATAAATCCGTTCTTTATCAAAAACTTGTCCGGGATTTTGAGAAAGCAGTTCTACAATGTCAAATTCCTTTTTTGCAAGACCGACACGCTTGCCGTCAAAGAATAGGCAACGCTCTGAATAGTCAATCGTCAAATCACCGGAAAACTTGACTTGCGCTTCAAAGTTGTGTCGTGCTTCCCGGCGCAGATGAGCGCGCACCCTTGCTTCAAGCTCTATGAGAGAAAAGGGTTTCACAATATAATCATCACCGCCAACGGCAAAGCCTTATACCTTATCTGTATCTTCGATTCGTGCAGTCAGGAAAAGGATCGGGCAGGATATGTGATCTCGAATACGCTGACAAACCTCTAAACCGTCTGTTCCTGGCATATTGATGTCAAGCAAAATAATATCCGGCTGTCTTTCCACTTGTTTTAGTGCTTCTGCACCATTTGAAGCGGGCAGAACACAAAAGCCCTTGCTTTCAAAAAAGCTGCTGAGCATGGAAACAATATCGCTTTCATCGTCAGCAATCAGTATTTTTGCCCCCAATTTACGCACCTCCTAACAATTAAGTGTAGTACTCATTTTTCAATTATTTATCAACTATCTTACTGTCTTATCTTTTCCCATCAACAGGCTTTTCCGCATCTTGGGTATCAACCAAACGCTGCTGAACTTCACCGCGCCGGATATGCGGTTATCTTCGCAAAGTTTCTGTACCCGTCTTGCAAAAATCCCCCATTTTTCCGCTGCTTCCCACAAGACATATATTCCATATTCGTACCCGTCCTTTCTGCTCAAAACCTACATGATATATTATATAGTCAAGCGAATAATAGCAATAGACAAAGCGCGAATAACAGGAAGTATTTAATAAGCCAATGCTATGAATTATGTAGACAACCAAAAGGAAAGGTGAACAGTAGAATGTAATAGGGTGAATGAAAATGGCAAAAAGACCTGTACCGTTGTATGATTTTAAGGCTTTCGGGGCAGCCATAAAAGCCGTGAGAAAAGACTACGGCGAGAGCCGAAAAAAGGTAAGCGACGAGTAACTGTGAATATAGTCCTCAATACGCTTATTATGGAATTTATCGCCCTCGGCGTCAAACACCACGTAGCGGGAAAAGTGCCTAAGTCTAAGGATTTCTACAAGGCTTCTCTTTGTATCAACATTATTGTCAATAATATAATATTAAATATTTGTTATTAATTTATTAAATTTATGTAATTGCACGTTTGACAAGGGCTGCTTATTAGTAATATACTATAAATGACTAAAAAAATGTTTTCGGTCATTTATTCAATAATATAATGAATCTATAGATCATTTTTATATTTAGCTCTAAATAAATTTAGTTCTGATATTAATTGGGTTAATTTGGTACTTGATCCGGAAACGACTAATATGGAGGTGTGAAATATGCCTGTAATCTTTGACGATGAGAAAAGAATGAATATAAGGAATAGTCTTCTAAAAAACGGTTTTGAACTGATAAAAAAGTATGGGATGAGAAAAACCTCTGTTGAAGAAATAGCCAAATCCTGTGGTATTGCCAAAGGCACTTTTTATAACTTCTTTAAATCAAAGGAAGAGTTTGTTTTTGAAATTATTCAAAACAAAAGGAATAAAGCTAAAGAATATTTCAAATCTTTGGTAGATAAAAACGGTTATATGGACAAAAAGGAAGTAAGACAATATCTTGAATATATGGTTAACCCTGATAATAACCTTTATTTATATTTAACAGCCGAGGACCTGGCAGTTCTGCACGCAAGGCTGCCAAAAGGGATTATTCCAAAGGACGAGGAAGTTAAAGCTACTACTACCCTGCTTATGAAATGTATAAAAGATATTAGTCCTTCCTGCGATTGGCGTGTACTGGCAAATTACTTAAAAATTATAGCCCTTGCTTCAATTAATAAGGATAAAATTATTGAAGAAGCTCTGCCAGCTAATATTTCAGGTATTCTTGACCTCACTATGCAGGAGATATTCGGAAAAGAATAAATACAAACAGTTTCAAGTCATATGGCATAACATATCTTACAAGATAAGGGGTGTTTAAATTGATTGAAAAAATAAAGGAAAAGAAGTATTTCTATTTTTGCATTTTAGCTGCAATTAGTGCTGCAGTAATAGCAGTTGCAGACTACCTTCTTGAATACACCGGCAGCGTATCCGAAGGTCTCAGCATTATTGAGCCTGCCTGGGCTGATATGGCCTCCTGGAGATTTCCCCTTTCCCTGAATCTGTGTGCCTTTTTTATACCATTTTATATCCTCGGCTTCTGGTCAATCAGGAGATTGCTGGCAGTTACTCATCCCCGGCTGGCCAATGCATATTTTGGATTGGTTTCCTATGGTGTTATAATGGGTGCTTCTTTTGTACATAGTGCTCTATGCTACTTCCCCATGATTTATCAAAAGTTGGGCAGTGAAGGGCAGCAGCAACTTGCTGAAGACGTAATAATCACCATTGAAAAGGCAATCATGCCGGCATTTGTAGTTCACTACATTTTGTCCTGGGTCATACCTCAGATAATTCTCTTTATCCTTATACTTCGGGGAAAAACTATATTCAGATCATGGACAGCAATATTGAATCCATTTATTTTTCTAATTCTCGGCATTATTATGTCAATATCAGCCCCCACAGCACTTATGCCAGTCTACGTCGGTATAATAAATAAAGGTAATACAGCATTGTTTATTTTAGCTGCGGTATATGAATATAAGAGGGCTTCAGGAAAATTCCCCCGTAAAGCTGTTTAAAGCCCTCCTGATTTCAACCGGCACAATAATTTCTGGGATAATATATCTGAGAGCAGCTCCATACCTTTGGTTTCCACCACATGGATAACATGGGAAAACCGAGTGCTGTCAGATATAATATCCTCCAGAATATTTACTTTCTCCAATAATTTATCCTGATTGAATATAACATCCTGGTTTCCTTCAAATAAAGCTACGTAGAATATACCGGTTTCAACAAGGTCCTGAAAAAAGTGACTTCCATAGGATACTTCCGGCATAAGTCCTGCCTGCTTTGCTGAAACCTCGCAGATAACAGCCATATTGCACAATTCTGAAAAATGTACCGGTACCCCCAGTGAAGGTGTTGTACTTCCCCACCTTCCTGGCCCTATCAGCATCACGCTTTTATCTTTCAATTCCCTGTTTAGCCGTCCTACCTGCCTGGCTATGGAATATTTGTCCTGCTCATTTAAGTTAATATACTCCTGTGCTTTTATATAAATCACATAATCAATTGGAATCCGTACATTCCCGCCCATAAAGTTACCTTTGCTTGAGAAAAGGCACTTACCGGGGTCTTCCAGCTCAGGTATATTTACCGATTTTCCCAACCCCCTTGTCTGGAGCGGACGGCATTGCAGTAAATTTATTTTAAAGGTATTGTCCTTTGAAAAATTTGCAGTATACTCAATATCTACTGGATATTCGTAAACCTTTGACAGCAGTGAAAGCATATCCCTCATTACATTAGTAAACTCCGTCTTTTCAAACAACTTTTTATAATCCAGAATGTAAGGGACTTTTGTGTTGGTATATCCCAATTCACGTAATCGTGCTGCAGTATTTATATCGAGACTGGCAAAAAGCTCCTTGTCAGCTTTTATATCAGAGTCCAGGACTTCCTCCAGCTTTTTAACTTCAAGAGTATTATTTTTCAGAGACAGCACATCCACCCCATTCTGGGAAAACTTCTTTTGATCCCCGGCATTAATGGGTGGAATTCTCTGTGGATTATCAAGGCAAACTATTCTTGGGTAATCCCCTTCGGTTCTGTCTACAGCTCGTGTTCCAAGGCCAAAAACAAGACGAAGCATTCCGGCTTCCATATCAATACTTTTATCCCATACATAAAGGTTTGAAGAATTCCCTACTCCTGCAATATGGGGAAAAAAGTTTTCGTCATAACGATCACCTGAAACACGCTGGACCAGTATTGCCATCTGCTCATCCCTGTCGGCCAGACCTCTGTTCATTCTGTACGCCAGAGCGTCCTCATTCATGGTACTGGCATATACTTTGCGTATAGCTTCTTCAAAGGCCTCATACCTGTCCTCGGGAGTTCCCTGATTAACACAGAATACACTTTCATATTTACCTGCAAAAGCATTTCCAAAATTGTCCTCCAACAGGGAGCTGGAGCGCACAATTATTGGTGATTGTCCAAAATATTCAAGCATCTGCAGGAATTGCTCCTGAATGTTTTTTGGAAATTTGCCATGGAGGAGTTTTTCTTTTAATTCAGGTGCATATTTATAGTAACCCTCCGGAGTCTTCTGCATTGTACGGAGCTTCCACCAGCCATTCTGTACAATATACGTATAAAACACGTCCGAACCAATATAATATGAGTCGTGAGGCTCCATATATTTCGCAAAGCGCCCCTTACCTGCTTTTTCCAATATCTTTCTTGCAAGCAGCATACCAACGCTTTTTCCGCCGATAAAGCCAGTACCTACTTCTCTGGAGGCAATCTGAAGAATATCCTGCAAAGAGAAATACTTATTACACAGCTCAAACATTCTGGAGTCATTTCCTATAATCATATACATTAAAAGCCTCTTTGTGGCTTCCTGCTCCATATGTGACTGTTTCAGTACTTCTTTTGCCCGGTTGAAAATAGTGTTCCAATGATCAAGCCGGTCCTCCCCGCGGTTTATACTGGAGAACAGCTCGGCAGCTTCAGAGCTTGAGGTTATGCTTGAAGCGTTTTCACCTTCTATTAAATGGGGGAAAAACATTGTTGGTGAATAGCGCTGCCACACCTTAAGAGGATGGACATAAAATTTGCCGTTAACCTGATACAAATCCAGCAAAAGCTGTGTTGTTTCCCGAATACCTGCTACAGTACTGTATGTATGATGATTACGTATGATGGCAAAATAGGCAACGGTATCAAGCTCGTATAAATAAGGACAGGTGACCTTGAAAAAATTCCCAATCATCAGGTCGGAATACCAGTAAATCAGCAGGTCAGTAAGACAGTCAAAAACATAGAAAACCTTTTTTCCCTCATTGGTTATTATATTATGGACTTCTGTTGCAAAGCTTTCAAAGCCTTTGCTGGAATCAATTGAATATATTTTTATATTCCGGCCTTCCTCAACTAACTGCTCATGGCCACCAAAACGGATATAAACCAGTCTCCTGTTATCTGCTATGGCTTGAGTGACATAGGGCTCAACCATTTTACGATAGTCAGAAACCGAATCCACCTGCCAAACCACATTATCTCCCAGCCTTAACTGATCTATTACGCTATCAAAGCCTTTTAACCCGGTACTTACTCTGTCATGAATATCCATAATACACCTCTGATGATTTATCTTTTATTTCCTCCAATAATATAATATCATACCTGATTAAATATAATAAAATATATCGTTTGGTATACGACGATTCCATAGTTTTATGGCAGGATACTCGCTATAGTTTACGCTTATAAATATATAAATTAAATATATAAATAATATTTGCAATAATAAGAGTTAATATTATTGCAATCCGGTTTTAGTGCCTGTAATTCTTTTATTTGCCATAATCATAATCAATGAAGCAGTCAGCAGAAAGAACGGAAATAAACAGAATGAAGTTCTCTGGGCTATGAAACCGAATATAGGCGGCATAAGTGTTGAGCCTACATAAGCACATGCCATTTGCATTCCTATGAAAGCCTGAGACAAATCCTTTCCAAACCGTACCGGTGTTTCATGTATCAGGCTTGGAAAAACAGGGGCACAGCCCAAACCAATAAGCAGAAAGCCAACTGTCTGAATAAAAACCCAATCTACCGGAAGCAGCAAAAATACCAAACCGGTTATTATAACCGCCTCCCCTATTCTTATCAATGAACTGTTGCTAAGCTTCATTGTTATAAAGCCTGAAATGAACCTTCCCAAAGTAATCCCGAAATAATACAGTGATACCAGCTTTGCTGCTGTTTCAGAGGAAATGCCCTTGACTAAAACAAGATAGCTGCTGCCCCAAAGTCCGGCTGATGATTCTAATGAGCAGTAGCTGAAAAAAGTTAATAATGCAGGTTTTGCACCATTAATTCGCAGAATATCAATAAACTTTAGAGAATCCCCGCTGATGTCCTCACTTTTTGTACTTCCCCCTACCAACTTCCACAAAGGAAGAGAAGCAAAAAGTACAACCACAAGACAAACCTGTATTATGCCTATAATTCTGTAACCCATCTTCCATCCCGATTCACTTCTTAAATAGAAGGACATAATAATGGGACCTACTGTAGCTCCAACACCCCAAAAGCAGTGAAGCCAGCTCATATGGCTGGCTTTATAATGAAGAGCCACAAAATTATTCAAGGCTGTGTCAACAGAACCGGCTCCCAGTCCCAGAGGCACTGCCAGAACACATAGCCATGGAAATCCTGGTGAAACTGAAAATCCCAAAAGAGCAAATGCTGTCATACCTACACTGACAGCTGTCACCTTACCGGTTCCGAATCTCCTGATTACTTTATCGCTTAAAAGGCTGGATATTATGGTGCCTCCTGTTATAATAAAGGAAAGGATTCCTCCAAATGAAACAGGTAATGCCATATCAGTCCTCATTACAGGCCATGCAGATCCAAGCAGCGAATCCGGTAAACCCAGGCTTATAAACGACATATATATTATTACGAGCAATAGTGTGATCATTGTAACAACCTCATATCCATGAATATTCCACCGGGCCAAAGGCCACAAAACACATATTATCAGGTGTTTCTGAGAAATTCAATATAGTCTTGTAATTTTCAGGTTTACATCAGATTTACATAAGTTATATTTTGTTTTTTTATGATATAGAATGAAATTCAAAACCGGCAAAATAAACTTACTTATATTTAATATAGAGAATTTATTCAATAACAACCGCAGTTCCCGAGGCGGTAACCATCAGCATGTTATTACCCTGACCCAGTACTTCATAGTCAACATCCACACCAACTATTGCGTTGGCACCCATGCTATCAGCCCTTCTGATCATCTCAGCTATTGCATTTTCCCGAGCCTGTACAAGTTCACCTTCATAAGAATTTGATCTTCCTCCAAAAAAGTTGGTAAGGCCTGCTGCAAAATCCTTTATAAAATCTACTCCTGAAATAACTTCACCAAAAACAATCCCCCTGTAATCAATTATTTTTCTACCTTCAACTGATGGTGTCGTAGTTATTATCATAGCTTCTCCTTTCCCGGCAGAGTTGATTTAATTTCCTTTTTCTGTTACTTCTAATTTCAATATAATTCCTTACTCTGCCTTTATTTTTTTTCTTCATTATTATATACGAGCAGCGTCTGGTTTTTACTTATAAGCATTTAAAAATAGTAAAAACTAATAATAATCTATAAATTTTGAATGATTTTTCAATTACCTGCGTCAGCCTCACCATATGGAAAAAAACCTGAATTGGTGATATAATCTATACACTAAATAACGAAAGAAGCTAAAAAAGAAGATATTATGGAAAACAGTTTTATTAATTTAGGAATCTCAGAACCAATTTTAAAAGCTCTTGATGATATGGGCTTCCAGGCACCCACTGAAGTTCAAAGCAGAGCAATACCACATATACTGAATAAAAAAGACCTTATAGTAATGTCAAAGACAGGCAGTGGTAAAACAGCAGTATTTGGAGTTTCAATGCTTCAAATAACAGATCCTGATGACGACGGTCCTCAGGGTTTAATTCTGACACCTGTCCGGGAGCTTGCCATTCAGGTAGACAGCGATATAAAAAAAATGAGCCGATATCTGAATCATAAAACCACTGCAGTGTACGGGCAGCATAGTATTAATACAGAGGTACAAGCCTTAAAAAAGGGTGTAACTATTGTAACAGGTACGCCTGGCAGAGTATTTGATCACATTCAGCAGGGAAATCTGGTTACAAAAAACATTCGTTTTCTTGTATTGGATGAAGCAGACAGGATGCTGGATATGGGATTCCTTGACCAGGTAAAAAGAATAATCAGGTCTCTCCCCAAAAACAGGGTTACTCTGCTCTGTTCAGCCACAATGCCTCCGGAAATACACAGGATATGCAGTGACTATATGAAGAATCCGGATACAATAGAAATTGAATCTCAAACAAAAACGGTAGATACTATTCAACAGGAGTATTACAGAGTTCAACCTGATGAAAAAAGAACTCAGTTAAACCGGCTGCTGCTGGTGGAACAGCCCGAAAGCTGTATGATTTTCTGTAATACCAGAATGGCCGTTGATAAGGTGCAAAGCTTCTTAACAAAGCAGGGATATGCTTCTGAAGCGCTTCATGGTGATATTCCGCAGGGCAGGAGATCAAAAACCATATCCCAGTTTAAGCGGGGAAGCTTCCATATTCTTGTGGCAACCGACGTTGCCGCCAGAGGTATTCACATTGATAACCTTTCTCTGGTCATTAATTATGATGTTCCTGTTGATAAGGACAGCTATGTTCACAGAATAGGACGAACCGGAAGAGCAGGTAACGGTGGAAAAGCTATCTCCCTGGTAACAACTGATGATATAATGACCCTTTATGAAATAGAAGAACATATTGGGACTTTAATACCTGAAGCTGAACTGCCCTCAGAGGAGCTCTTTGCCAAAAGAGCTGCCGAAGCCCAGAACTGGCTTGAAGCCAATAAGCTTAAGGAAAAACCGGCAAGAACGCCCCGCAAGGCATCTGCCTTATCTTCAAAATCTAAATTAAAAAAATCATCAGTGTCTTCAAAATCCAGGGCACTTCCTTCAGAGTCTGCCAAATCTGCTTTATCTTCATCAGATTCAGTGGACAAAGGTATCGTCAGGAAGTCCGGAAAGAGTAAGACTGCCAGATCAAGCCATGAAGCATTAAAGTCATTAGATAAGCCAAATTTGTATTCGGGTATAATGCAAAATACCGACGATAATAACAATAAGCTTGTTGACAAAACAACCGCTGGTAAATCCAGAGGAGAAATTAAGCCTAATACCGGGAAAGTCCATTTCGATCGCAGAATTTATGCTGCCAGATCTAATAGTGGAAAAAAACAGTCTTCGGGCTCTGATGTACAAAATGCTACATCAGTGGAAAGTGTACAGCAACAGAAAGCTAAAGCCAAAAATAAAAAACCCTTCCTCAGAAGACTTTTTGAAAGTATTTTCGGGAAATAAAATTGAATCAAAATCAAAATAGTATTACAAAAGCGCCTATATCGGGTATCACCGATACAGGCGCTGCTTTACAGCCTTCTGAATTCCAACCTATGAATGTTACTTTTACCCAAAATCAAAAGGTATATCTCATACATTATTCTACCAATATCTTTATTTATAATATCCAAAGGGTTTTTACATGGATAAACCAATAAATGCATAGGCACATCCCATATCACATATTCAATTCCGGGTATAAAACTAAAGCCTGCCCTGCTGTAAAATTCATATCTTCTTTTTCGAACCTGAACCTCTTCTTCATGCCGTGCATCTTCAGGCTTTTCAATTTCCACAATAATCCCTTTGGACTCTGAGTAAATTTCCTTTAGCTTTTCCAGAAATAATGTCCCTATACCTCTACCCCTGTTTTCTTTATACACTGCAAAGTAACTTATCAGAACATATCCGTCTGCTCCCTCTGCACATATAGAATAGGCTGCATCCCTACCATCCATCATCAACACCCAGCCCGTTTGAATATTGTTTTCCAGATGATAGTACAGTTTATCATAGGGAGGGTATTCCCCTTCAGCAAAGTCCTGAACAATATGTTCATAAATATACCTTAGTTCATTTAGTTGAATTTTTCTGACTGTCTCCATACTTTTTTACCCCAAACAACTTATATTCATAAAGTATATTAAAGCCTTATTTCCGGTAAGTGTCAAGGAAACTCACGGAGCCATACAATCATTACTTTTAAACTGTCAGCAAATTTTAATTTCTACTTCCCTTGCGTTGCAGCAGGCCTTTATATCCCCAATTGTCAGTTCAAATTTTTCTTTATTATCCTCATTACAATTAATGGTAACTTTTTCCATCTCAGCTTTCATTGACAAGGAATTTTCAGTTTTATACTTTCTGGTTTGAAAAATAATTTCCTTTAATTTATCCCCAAAGGTTAATAGCTGTTTATCAATAAAGTCTATCTTTTCCCAGCAAAGCTTATGAATGGATATACAACCTTCCTTCTGTCTGAAAAACTGCTGATATAAGTATTCGGTAATATGTGGAACATAGATTGCGTATAACTTCAATACATTAAGAAAGCTGTAATAAAGAGCATATTGCGCAGATCGGCGTTGGGCATAACCATGCTTTTCGGGCTGGTACAGACGTTCTTTTACAATTTCCAGGTAGTAATCACATAAATCCTTCCAAAAGAAATCATCAATTTCATGCCTTGCCAGCCCTACTTCATAATTGTCAAGCTGTCTTGAAGCCTCGGAAATTGTTTGCCTGCATCGTTCCATGATCCAGAGGTCAACGGGCAGCAGATTGATTTCGGTAATTGGCTCCTCAGCTGACTTGCATGAATTGGGTTCTTTTCCATTATCCCAACGTGCAATTCTGATTTCTCCGGGGTTGAAATCCTCCAAATGGGAAGCAGTAAATTTTGCTGCATTCCACAGCTTGGTTATAAACCTTCTGGCAATGCTCAACTCTTCTGAAGCGAAGAAGGTATCTGTACCCAGCCTGGAGTTGGCAGCCCAATATCTTATAACGTCTGCAGATTGAGTATCAATCAGCTCAGAGGGTGAAAGGCCGGAATTATTCTTCGACTTACTGATTTTCTCTCCCTTCTTTGCAAGGACGTATCCGCAGATCATTATATCCTTCCATGGAATTTCGCCAGTGTGATAAAGGCTTTTAACTATTGTGTAAAATGCCCAGGTACGGATAATCTCATGGGCCTGTGTCCTCATACTCATTGGTAAAAGCTTTTTGGACATATCATTATCTTCTCCCCATTTGGCGTTGATCTGCGGAGTTACTGACGAGGTAGCCCAGGTATCAAATACCGAGCTTTCAGGAATGAACTCTTCACACCCGCAAGCACAAGCTTTGTCTGGGGCACTTTCAAGAGGATTTACCGGCAGCCTGTCCTCACTTGCTACCATTATTTCACCACAGTTTTTACAATACCAAACAGGTATGGGAACCCCGAAATAACGCTGCCGGGAAATGCACCAGTCCCATTTCAGATTTTCAACCCAAACAGTGTACCTGGTCTTCATACCAGCAGGATACCAGTTTATCTTATCTGCTGCTTTAAGGTACAGTTCTTTGTTTGACAGAATGTCTATATACCACTGCTTTGAAGGTATTATCTCTATCTCTTTTCCGCAGCGTTCGTGAACTGCAACCGTATGGGTTATATTTTGCACTTCCAGTAAAAGCCCTTTTTCAGAAAGCAGCTCAATAATTTTTTTCCGGGCTGCCAGCACTTTTAATCCTCCGATATGGGGAACACCTTCCCATATGGTTCCATTTGCTTCAATAACCTTTCTATACGGCAGTTTATGGTTTTCATACCACTCAACATCTGTACTGTCCCCAAAGGTAGCACACATAACAACGCCTGTACCTTTGTCAATGCTTACCTTACCATCCGACAATATAGGTATAGAATAGTCATATAAGGGCACCTCAGCTGTCGCTCCAATATATTTTGTGTATCTTTCGTCCTCAGGATTTACAAAGAGACAAACACAGCCATATAACAGTTCAGGTCTTGTAGTGGCAACTGTCAGTGTTTCTTCACCAACCCGAAAAGGTATATAGTTAAAGGTTGTGTCCTTATCAACTGTGTCCAGTTCAGCCTGCGCTATGGATGTCTGACATTCGGTACACCACAAAACCGGTGACTCCTTCATATAAGCCTTACCGTCACGAAACAGCTTTATAAAGGATTTCTGTGAAATTCTTTGAACCATGGGATTTATGGTCTCATATTGTAAAGACCAGTCTACCGAAAAACCAAGTTTTTCCCATAAATCCCGGAACTCTTTTTCGTATTTTTCAGTAGTAGCAATACACATCTTAATGAATTCGCTTCTTGGAAGATTTCTTGCAATGATCCCCTCTTCCCTTTCAACCAACCGTTCTGTGGGCAGTCCATTATCATCAAACCCAAAGGGATAATAAACATTATATCCCTGCATCCTTCTGTAACGTGCTACCATTTCAGCCTGGGTATAGGAAAAAATATGTCCTATATGAAGGCTTCCGCTGACTGTTGGTGGCGGCGTGTCAATGGAGAATATCTCTTTATCACTGTTCTCTTCAAAAGCGTAAATATTATTTTCTCTCCAGAAATTTTGCATTTCCTTTTCTGTTTGACTGAAATCATAATTTTTTTGCATAATAGTCCTCCTGTTCCGGCTTATCACAGCCGCTTCATAGATTAATAACCTAAAACACAAACAAAAAAGTCCGCCTCAGCTTTTATTTTATAAAAGCTAGGGCGAACTTGTATGCGTCCGTGGTACCACCTAAATTCAGATATAACTATCTGCACTCTGACAATACGGGAATAGCTTAATCCTTTAACAATCTAAGTGACGACTGATTAGTGATGTCTGCTTATCCGATATTGCTTTCCTTGTAACGGTGGAAAACTCCGTTGAAGCCTACTGGGCCATTCCAATTGGGAATACCTTTCGGTTCACAGCTCAAAGGCTACTTCCATACATCCTTCACGAAGATTTACACCGGCCATCTTCTCTCTATGCTTCAGGGAAGTATGTACTCCTCCTTGTCAACGCTATTTTTGCTATGTGTTTTATGTGTTTGTTGAAAGTAATATTAACTTATATTACAAAAAAAGTCAATACATATTCAAGATAAAATTCCAATTTAAGTACAAACCATCGTCCATCAAATGTTTATTTTATTTCATTTTGAGCCGCTACCAGGCTGGCGGCTCCATACTTTTCTCTAAGCTTTGGTTTTTCTATCTTTCCTGTAGGGTTCCTGGGTACATTATCAAATATAATCTTTCTTGGTCGTTTATAACGCGGAAGCGAAGCACAGAAGGCTTCAATTTCAAGCTCGGAACAGGTGCAACCAGGTTTAAGCTCTATAATAGCAGCAGCTATTTCTCCCTGGCGCTTATCGGGCAAGCCTATTACCGCAACATCCTTAATAGCCTTGTGTGCTCTCAGGAAGTCTTCTATTTGAACAGGATATATGTTTTCACCACCGCTTATTATAACATCCTTCTTCCTGTCCACAAGGTATATAAAGCCATCCTCATCCATTCTTGCCATATCTCCTGTAAGCAGCCAGCCATCCTTAAGTACAGCAGCAGTTGCCTGAGGGTCATTGAAATAGCATTTCATAACCCCAGGACCCTTTACAGCCAGTTCTCCTACCTGGCCCTGAGATACCTGGTTACCGTTTTCATCAATTATCTTTACTTCCCAGCCATAACCAGGTATTCCTATGGCTCCAACTTTATGTATATTTTCAACTCCTAAATGAACACATCCTGGGCCTATGGATTCACTCAACCCATAGTTGGTGTCATACTGGTGGTGAGGAAAATACTTTTTCCAGCGGCGTATCAAGCTTGGAGGAACAGGCTGAGCACCTATGTGCATCAGTCTCCACTGAGACAGCTCATAATCCTCCAGCCTTACATCGCCTCTCTCTATAGCATCAAGAATATCCTGAGCCCATGGCACAAGAAGCCAGACTATTGTAATTTTCTCCTCTGATACCGTTTTCAATATCCACTCGGGTTTAATCCCTCTGAGTATTACTGCCTTGCTGCCAGCCAGGAGACTCCCGAACCAATGCATTTTTGCTCCGGTATGATATAGCGGAGGAATACATAGAAAATTGTCTTCACGGGTTTGTCCATGATGGTAGTATTCTGTATAACAGGCAGACATCAAACTCCTGTGCGTATGTAATATTGCTTTTGGAAAACCAGTAGTTCCTGAGGAAAAATAAATAGCCGCATCATCTTCATCTGAAAGCTCGACACCAGGAGCTTCTGAGGAACAGTTGGCTGTCAGGCGATCATAGTTTTCCGCAAAGGATGGTCTGTTTTCACCGGCAAAAAGCAATATTTTCACCTGGGGAATTTGTTCATATATAGATTCTATTCTTCCTATAAATTCAGGTCCGAAAACCAATACTGTGGTTTCTGATAATTCCAGACAATACTTTATTTCTTCTGCTGTGTACCGAAAGTTCATTGGAACTGCAATGGCGCCGGCTTTAAGAATTCCAAAATAAATGGGCAGCCACTCAAGACAATTCATCAAAAGAATAGCTACCTTATCACCCTTCTTGACTCCTCTTTTCAAAAGGAGGTTGGCCATTCTGTTGGACTTCTCATTAAAGACTCGCCAGGTCATGTCTCGCCGATATTCACCTGCCGGATTGTTTTCTATTAACTCATATTCCTTCCAAATGACGTTGTGGCTTTCCTGCAGATCCAGATTAATTTCAGTGAGACATATTTCCGATCCGTATAACTCGGCATTTTTTGACAAGATTTCAGTGATAGGCATATAGATTTTTCCTCCCGTTCTACCATAAAACAAATTTAATTGATTAACACTATACCATAATACATTATATTATACTATAAATATAAATCTAATGGTAAACAATAAATATTATATTTGAAAGTGCAAATATCTTCAGAAATTATTGTCAAAGCTGAATATTAAAACACAATAATTCATCTAATATTTTATAATCCAAAGGTGAATAATATATAAACAGAAAGGTGTAAAAATTAATCAGTAAAAACTATATTTTCAATTGTCTGGAAAACAAAAACAACATTTACATAAATTTTATAAAATTTATTAAATATACGAATATATAATAGAGTAAATTTAGTGTATAGTGGTTTATTATTTTGGAAAGTGATGCTAAAATATATAATGAAATTCATAATATAATTATAAAAAATAGGGAGGATCATTTAATGAAAAAAGTTCTAGCAATAGGATTGGCTCTAATCATGGCTTGTGCAATGCTCGTTGGTTGTGGCACAGGCTCAAAAAGCAGTGATGGTTTTGAAATTGCATTGATTACCGATAAAGGTAATATCGATGACAAATCCTTCAATCAGGGTTCCTGGGAAGGTGTAGTTAAGTTTGCTGAAGAAAATAATATTACCCACAAGTATTATAAGCCAGAGGAAGCTTCTGATGCCGGTTATCTGGCTGCTATTGACCTGGCTGTAACAGGTGGAGCAAAGGTTATTGTAACACCTGGATACCTGTTCGAGGTACCAATATATGAAGCTCAGACAAAATATCCTGATGTTAAGTTCATACTTCTCGATGGTGAGCCTCATAATGCTGACTACTCTGATGCTAAAACTGAAAAGAACGTTGCTAATATAAAATACGCAGAACAAGAGCCTGGTTATCTTGCAGGTTACGCTGCTGTTATGGACGGTTATACAAAGCTCGGTTTCATGGGCGGTATGGCTGTTCCTGCAGTTCAGGCTTTCGGTTACGGTTATCTTCAGGGTGCTGAAGCTGCTGCTGCTAAATTAGGTCTTGCAGATGGATCAATATCAGTAATTTACCACTATACAGGTGACTTCGCTGAAACAGACACAAACAAAGCTACTGCAAAGACTATGTATCAGGAAGGTACAGAAGTTATATTTGCCTGCGGTGGATCCGTTGGTAAGAGTGTTATGTCTGCAGCAAAAGAAGCAGGTAAGAAGGTTATAGGTGTTGACGTTGACCAAAGATATGACAGCGATACAGTTATTACTTCAGCTATGAAGGAACTTGGTTCTTCTGTTTATCAGGTACTTGAGTCAATCTACAAGACTAATAGTTGGGATAATTTTGCCGGAAAGACTACTTATTTTGATGCTAAAAACAACGGTGTAGGTCTTCCTACTACTGTAATCGGAGATGAAAAAGCCGATGCCTTTGACAGATTCAATAAATTTAAGAAAGCTGATTATGACGCCATCTATGCTACATTGGTTGATGGTTCTGTAAAGCCTATTCGTGAAATAAAAGTCGCTGCTGAAACCGGAATTGCTACAGCAGATGAACTCACTTCACAATTAAATCTTAAGAAGGTTAAAGTTACAACAAGATAATAATACAAGTTGTGAACCTATATAATAAAAATACCCTTAAAGGGGAAGGAATCACCTTCCCCTTTTATTTATTTAACAGGTAAAATATTTATTCTTTTTTACGTGGTAAAATAAGGCAAAATATTAATCTTTTTCGATAGTAAAAAACACGATATAATGTTTATAGTGGCTTTTTTGTAAGCCGCAACTAAACTACGTGCTTGTCACGCAGATGGGAGCTTAACATATGGAAGAATATATTATTGAAATGCTCAACATAACAAAAGAGTTTCCTGGAATTAAAGCAAACGATAATATTACCCTTCAGTTGAAAAAGGGCGAAATACATGCCCTACTGGGAGAAAACGGCGCCGGGAAATCTACTCTTATGAGTATTCTTTTTGGCCTATACCAGGCAGATAAGGGCGAAATCCGAATGAACGGAAAGCCTGTAAAAATTAATAACCCCAACGACGCCAACGCCCTTGGGATAGGAATGGTTCACCAGCATTTCAAACTTGTTGATATTTTCACAGTTCTGGAAAATATCATTCTGGGTGTTGAACCAAATAAATTGGGCTTTCTGCAGAAAAAAGAAGCCCGAAAAAAGGTATTAAATTTAAGTGAAAAATACGGGTTAAAGATTGACCCCGATGCGCTGGTAGAAAAAATATCTGTTGGAATGCAGCAGCGTGTTGAAATTCTAAAGATGCTTTATCGTGAAAATGATATATTGATTTTTGACGAGCCTACAGCAGTGCTCACCCCTCAGGAAATTGAAGAACTGATGGATATAATGAGGGGCTTCGCAAAAGAAGGAAAATCAATATTGTTTATAACTCATAAACTGAATGAAATTATGGCTGTTGCCGACCGTTGTACTGTTCTGTGGAAAGGCAAATGCAAAGGTACTGTATCAATTAAGGATACTACAAAAGAAGAGCTTTCAAGAATGATGGTTGGTCGTGACGTATCCTTCAAAGTAGAAAAAAAAGACGCAAAACCAGGAAAGGTTGTTCTCTCGGTCAGAAATGTCACCATTCCCTCCAGGACACATAAAAAAGATGCCGTCAAAAATGTGTCCTTCGATGTGAGAGCTGGAGAAATAGTTTGCCTGGCTGGTATAGACGGAAATGGACAGACTGAATTTGTAGCTGGTCTTACAGGTCTTGAAAAGATTTCGGGAGGAACTATAAAGCTTGGCGATAAGGATATTACCAAAGCCTCTATTCGCACCCGCTCCAAAGAAGGAATGAGTCACATTCCTGAGGACAGGCATAAGCATGGCCTTGTACTTGATTATACTCTTGCAGAAAACATGGTTTTACAGCGTTACTGGGAGCCAAAATTCCAAAAGGGAGGTTTTATAAACAGCCAGGCTGTACGTTCCTATGCCGAAGAACTAATAGAGCAATACGACGTCCGCAGCGGGCAAGGCCCTGATACCATTGTTCGCAGTATGTCGGGCGGTAATCAGCAGAAGGCTATTATAGCCCGTGAAATAGACAAACAGCATGAACTTTTGGTGGCAGTTCAGCCCACTCGTGGTCTTGACGTTGGAGCCATTGAGTATATCCATAAACAGCTGGTTGCAACCCGAGATGCAGGAAAAGGAGTACTGCTGGTATCGCTTGAGCTTGATGAAGTAATGAATGTAAGTGATAGAATACTTGTAATGTTCGAGGGAGAAATAGTTGGAGAACTGGATCCCAAAAAGACAACAATTCAGGAGCTCGGACTTTACATGTCAGGTGCAAAACGTAACACTGTAAAGGAGATTGACAATGAGTAACAATACAGTTTCTTCAGCCAGAAAATTTGATTTTAAGAGGTTGACTGGCTCTAAGGGATTTTCAGCTTTTACTGCTGCACTGCTGGCAATATTTCTTGGTTTAATATTTGGGTTTATTGTAATGCTTATTGCAAGCCCTGAAAATTCTGCCGCCGGCTTTAGAATGGTGCTCATTGGCGGTCTTAAGCGTTTCGGGGATGTCCTGTATTTTGCAACGCCCATATTAATGACTGGTTTAGCTGTGGGCTTCGCTTTTAAAATGGGGTTGTTCAACATAGGTGCTTCAGGACAATACACAATGGGTATGTTTTTCGCATTATACGTTGGATTTATGTGGGATCTTCCCGATAGTATCCACTGGCTGGTATGCGTACTTGCAGGTCTAGTAGGCGGAATGCTGTGGGGCTTTATACCTGGAATATTCAAAGCCCTGCTCAATGTAAATGAAGTTATTACCTCAATTATGTTTAACTATATAGGAATGTACCTGGTGGACATGCTTATTCAAGGCAATTCGGTGATGTATATCCCTTCAAAAACAAGAACGGCATATCTCCCTGATGCAGTACAGCTTCCTTCCCTTGGTATAAAGAATTCCAATCTCAATATATCTTTTATAATTGGGATTGTGATAGCTATAATACTCTATGTTATTTTGAATAAAACCACCTTTGGATATGAGCTTAAGGCAACAGGCTATAACAAAAACGCCGCAATTTATGCAGGAATGAACGGTAAACGAAACATAATCCTTACAATGGTCATCGCGGGTGGTATGGCTGGTCTTGGAGGTGCTTTTGCTATCCTGGCTCCTTCCACTATTGCAGGCAGCAGCATGACTTATGAACCAATAAATGTTATAGCCCCCAACGGTTTTAACGGTATAGCGGTTGCACTTCTGGGAAACAGCAGTCCCATAGGTATTATTTTCTCGGCAATATTTATTTCACATATTCAGCGTGGTGGAACTCTTGCAAGTTTATATGGCTTCAAGCCTGAAATAATTGATGTTGTAATTGCTGTCATAATTTACTTCTCAGCCTTTGCAATGTTAATGAATTCAACCGTGATAAAGGTTTTCAAAAAGCGTAAAAAAGGACGGAACCAGGAGAATTCATCTGGTATTGAAAGTACAGCCGATTTGAATAAATCAAAAGCGGCTATTGAAAAGGAGGAGGCGTAAATTATGGACACTATATATTATTTAATTCAAAATACGCTTCCGGTAGCCATTCCATTGCTATTGGTGGCTCTGGGCGGTATGTTCAGCGAACGTAGCGGTGTAATAAATATTGCCCTTGAAGGTATAATGCTATTCGGAGCTCTGTTTGGCTGTCTGTCTGTTTATCTTATTCAGGGCAGTTCCATGGATCCACAGCTGATATTACTATTTGGAATGCTTGTTTCGGCTGTTGCAGGAATTATTTATTCATTCCTGTTGTCCTTTGCTGCAGTAACCATGAAGGCCGATCAGACTATTACAGGTACGGCACTGAATATGCTGGTACCGGCAGCAATGCTGCTTTTTGCTAAGATGTACTTCAACAGTGACGGGATAACTACAAATGTAGATTTCTATATTACAGAAATTCCAGGTTTAAAGGACATACCTTTCCTTGGCAGAATGTTTTTCCAGAATACTTATATTACTGTTTATATTGGCTTACTTCTGTTGGTTATTTCAACAATAGTTTTTTATAAGACAAAGTTCGGATTGCGTCTGCGTGCCTGCGGCGAGCATCCCCAGGCGGCTGATTCGGTGGGTATAAATGTGTATGTAATGCGTTATGCAGGTGTTAGTATTTCGGGATTTTTAGGTGGTATCGGAGGCTTCTTCTATGCAGTAGGTGTAATGGATGGTAATGTTAACGGTCACACTGGAGTTGCAGGCTTTGGATTCCTTGCACTGGCAGTAATGATATTCGGACAGTGGAAACCTATCAAGATATTGTTTGCTGCACTTTTCTTTGCCTTCCTCCGTACTCTGGCCTATTCCATCGCACTTATCCCATTCCTGCATGCATTGAATATAAACCAGACATTCTATAAGATGCTGCCATATATTGCAACAATGGTTGTCCTCGCATTTACATCGAAGAAATCCAGGGCACCTAAGGCAGAAGGTATTCCATATGACAAAGGCCAGAGATAATTATGTGGACAATATGAAAAGCATAAACTATATGGTTATATAGACTATTGGTTATATAGACTATTGATTATATAGTCTATACAGACAGCTAAATAGTTAGTTATCTATATAGCTGATAGCTGCACAACTTATTGTAGATATATAATATTGCTATACCTCAGGAAAATTACTTTGCAATGCTGCTAAGACGTTTGGTAGTCAAAAAGACCTGTGGAACTCTCATTAATCTGATGTTCCACAGGTCTTTTTTGATTATACTTTCTTAACTTTGAATAATCTTTTATATGTCAGACTAAATCCCTAACCATAGGATAGTCCCTCTGCTGCTTCTTTTATAGTAATTGTAATAAATAATTATGATAAATAATTACTTACTTTATAATTACTTACACTTATATAATTAATTACTTTATAATTACTTGCACTTATAATGTACTAAAAATTATATTCCTCAGCTTCCTGGTCAGCGATGTGGTTCCGGTATTTACCAGCTGTCTCATAAACAGAAAAGTTAATTTTTCTCCGGGGCAGTTGCAGAAATATGCTCCTGTCCAGCTATCCCAGCCATATTCCCCTTCGCTGCCCAGGATTCCGGCCTTACTGCAATCTGTCATAATTCTCATGAGATTTCCATAAGTATAGCCACTCAACTCCGGCCACATATCCTTTTGCTGTTCATAAGTTAACGAACAAGAGGTCATATATTCAACGGTTTTGGGCTTCAGTATCTGAACGCCATCAAAGGACCCTTTATTCATAAGCATTGTGGCAAATCTGGCGTAATCATCAATAGTTGATACCAGCCCTGCTCCTCCTGATTCAAATGCCGGATTTCTGTCCATGGCATTGTTAATCCCTAAAAAGTTTCCTGAATATGGCTTAAGTCCTGAATAAGGTTCAAGATTATATGCTTTTGCAAGTCTGTTTCTATTTTGAGAAGGAACCCAAAAAGCTGTATCCTTCATATTTAAAGGCTTGAATATTTCCTTGTCAAGAAACTCACCGAAACGCATTCCGCTTGCCACTTCAACTACTGCTCCCAATACGTCGGCTGAAGTCCCATATCTCCATGCTGTTCCAGGCTGAAAAGCAAGAGGACACTTTCCCAGTTTATTCACAACTTCAATAGTTCCCATTGGGTTATCTCCCAAAAGCCTGTCTTCAATCTCCTTAAATACAGCCTCTGTCTCCTGTCCGGCTTTATCATTACCATCATAAACAAGACCGGAAGTCATTGAAAGAAGGTCTTTTATGTTTACATCTCTTTCAACAGGCAACAATCGGCTTTCATCTTCAACCATCTGATTTACAAACCCCGGAAGAAATTTGCTTACAGGCTCATAAAGATCAATTATTCCTCTTTCCAATAATATCATTACTGCAGCTGCTGTAACAGGTTTTGTCATTGAATACATTCTGAAAATTGTATCTCTTCTTATAGGCCGCTTCTCTTCTATATCTGCAAATCCGTCCTCATGATAGAAGATCTCCTGTCCCTCCTTTAATATCATTAAATTGGCACCAGGAAGTTCATTATTTTCGATAGCCGCTTTTAAAACCTGTTTCAATTGGTCCTCTTTAACTTTATACATTGCTCGACATCTCCTATCCAATACTTTGATTTATAATTATATTTTATCTAGCAGGATAATCCATAAGGATTATCCATTTACTTATTTATTTTATCATTTATATTCTCGGGATTTTAATTTGCCTGAATAGTTTTCTCTATACTTTTTCGGAGATACCCCCTTAATTTGCTTAAACATTTTTGAGAAATGCAAGGGGTCATCATACCCCACTGATCTGGATATATCACTAATGGTCAGTTCTCTGTTATTCATCAGTCTGCAGGCTTTGTCTATTCGTTGCTCAAGTAAAAACTGCCTCAGGGATTTGTCAGTATAATCTTTAAATATAGCTCCGAGATAGCTCCTGTCAAGACCAATATAAGCTGCAATATCTGTTATTTTAATTTTTCTGGAGTAATTCATTTCAATGTACTCAATTACCTTGTTTACATAGAACTCTTGTGTATTCTGGGTCCTTCTTCCGGCAGACTGAAATCCATTTTGCTCAATAAGTTTTGACAAAAAAAGATACAGCAGGCTTAATATTTTTGTTTCACTCCAGATATTGGCCTCATAGGTTTTAACCATTTCCAGAATACAGTCAGATATGGCATCATCCCTGTCATATGTAAAAATCGGACTTTCCTGGCTTAATCCAGCCTGCATCAGATAATATTCAGCTTTATTGCCTGTAAACCCAACCCAACAATATGTCCATGGATCATGGTCATCAGCCTGATAATAGGTAACCTTTTCAGGGCATATAAGAAATCCCTGACCTTTATTCAACAAATATACCTTATCACCATATTTATAAAAACCCTTTCCGCTTATAATATAATGTATCAAATAGTGATCTCTGACTGCCGGACCATAAAAATGACCAGGTTTGCAGGATTCCAACCCGCAATTATACATATTCATATCGTAATTATCTTTACTGTTGTCATATATATAATCTACCATTGTTTATCCAAACCCAATTTCCACTTGATTTAAAATGAGTATTAAAATACATAAGATTTACTTTTTTAAGTTTTATGTATATTTATATCTAGCATTATACCATATTAGTATAGTATTCATCCATTTACTATAAAATCCATATACGTAAAATATAATTAGGTAAAGAATAAGTAATATAATAATAAAACATACGGGGTGATTTAATGTCAATTTTATACAACCCACAGGAAAATACCTTTCATTTAAAGGCAAAGGGGACAAGCTATGTATTAAAGGTTCTTAAAAACGGTTACCTTGCTCACCTTTATTGGGGTAAAGGTGTAAGAAATTCCAATTTTGAATATTACCTTAATAAACCCTCTTTCTTCATAGGTTCAAATGCTCAGAATGATAATATACCTCCGGATATCCTTTCTCATGAGTATCCTTCATATGGAACGGGGGATTTCAGGCACCCGGCCTATCAGATTCAATTGGAGAACGGGTCTACAATAACTGATTTAAAATACAGGACTCATCGCATTTTCAGCGGAAAACCCAAGCTTGAGGGATATCCTGCTACTTATATCGAACAGGATGATGAAGCTGAAACCCTGGAGATTGAGCTTTTTGACTCCTTAATAGATCTTACGGTAATTCTCTCCTATACTGTTTTCAATAATTTCTCTGCAATTACACGATCCGTCCGTTTGATTAACGAAGGCAATCAGGATCTGAAGATACTAAAGGCATTAAGCGTAAGTGTGGATTTCCCCTCCTGTAATTATGACCTCCTGCATTTGCATGGAGCATGGAGCCGGGAAAGACATATGGAACGCCAAAGCTTAAATCATGGCAGTCAGATTGTTGAAAGCAGAAGGGGTGCCAGCAGCCATCAGCACAATCCTTTTATTGCCCTTCTGGATAAAGATGCAGGAGAAAATTCAGGTGAAGTCTATGGTTTCAATCTTGTTTACAGTGGAAGTTTTATAGCTCAGGTTGAGGTGGATCATTATGATACAACCAGGGTATCCATGGGAATTAATCCTTTTGATTTTTCATGGAAGCTGGAGCCCGGCAGCAGCTTTCAAACTCCTGAAGTTGTTATGGTTTATTCTGATTCCGGCCTTGGTGAGATGTCAAGAGAGTATCACAGACTGTACAGGACAAGACTTTGCCGTGGAAAATACCGTGACAGTATAAGGCCAGTGTTAATTAACAATTGGGAAGCTACCTATTTCGATTTTGATGCTGAAAAATTACTGGAGATTGCCCGTGAAGGTGCAAAACTGGGACTGGAACTCTTTGTCCTGGATGACGGTTGGTTCGGGAAAAGGGACTCTGATAACTGTTCTTTGGGAGATTGGTTTGTCAATAAAAGAAAACTCCCTGCTGGTTTAAGTGATTTGGGTGAAAAAGTAAACAAGCTAGGGCTTAAATTTGGTTTATGGTTTGAACCTGAAATGGTATCTCCAGACAGTGATTTATACAGAGCACATCCTGACTGGTGTATTCATGTTCCAAACCGTCACAGAACTGAAGCAAGGAATCAATTGGTTCTGGATTATTCCAGAAAAGAGGTATGTGATGCAATAATCGAAATGGTCAGTAACATACTCTCCACAGCTCCCATTTCATATGTAAAGTGGGATATGAACAGAAATATGACTGAAATCGGCTCAGCAGCGCTCCCTCCTGACAGACAGCGTGAAACAGCCCACAGATACATGTTGGGTTTATATAGGGTTTTAGAGGAAATTACCTCCAGATTCCCGGATGTTTTGTTCGAGGGCTGTTCAGCAGGAGGCGGCCGGTTTGATCCGGGTATATTGTACTATATGCCTCAAATCTGGACCAGTGACGACACTGATGCGGTAGAGCGCTTAAAAATACAGCATGGTACCAGTATTGTTTATCCACCCATTACTATAGGTGCTCATGTGTCAGCAGTGCCAAACCATCAGGTTCACAGAATTACTCCAATGGAAACACGAGGTCATGCAGCCATGTGCGGCAACTTTGGATATGAGTTGGATTTAACCAAGCTGGATTACATGGATAAAGGTATTGTAAAAAATCAGGTTGAGTATTATAAGGAAATACGTCACATTATTCAATTTGGTGATATGTACAGGTTGATCAGCCCCTTTGAAGGAAATGAAACAGCATGGCTTTATGTAACTGAGGATAAAACAGAAGCCTATGTTGCCTTTTTCAGAGTACTGGCACAGCCCAACGGACCTCATACAAAACTGCTGCGCTTAAATGGTCTTGACCCTGACAAAAATTATCAGATTATAGGAACCGACCTAATTATGGGCGGAGATGTACTGATGAGTGCAGGTCTGAAAATTCCTGAACTTACAGGAGATTTCAAGAGTGTTACCTGGAGACTGAAGGCTGTATAACAGTGCAGACAATTAATGAATAACATCAGCCCCGACCTTTTGTCATTGTTTATCTATACCATCTGCTTTCTGTTCTGTTAAGTGTGTTGGATATAATAAATACAGTGGACTGAAGGCTGGGGCTTTTCCTTTAATATATATTTAGTATATATTTAGTTTTTATTGTTATTAGTTGATCGTGGTCAATTAAAAATATATTTTTTACTTTTCACATTATCCAAATTTGCAAAAGTTATTTCCATTGCATATAATTTTTAGTTGGATATTACTTTTTTAATAAATGTTATGTGGATTGGTGTGGGACACCATAATAACATGTATTTACATTTTATTACATTTATGTTAAACTAATATAAAGTTTGCTGAACTTCTGGCATTTATTCCTCACATTCTATGAATGGAGGATTCTATGTCAAATACAAAAAAAGCCCTATTTTCAGTTTTTTTGAGTTTTTTTATTATTCTTTTTTCGGTACAGGTACATACTGTATCTGCCACTTCAAAAGTTACAATATCTTTCGTTTTACTTTCAAAATATTCTGCTAATTTAAACATAGGTGATCAGATTAATATAGTGGCTATTACTTCAAACGGAAAAAAGCCAACCTGGAAAAGCAGCAATTCAAGTATTGCTTCTGTTGATGCCTACGGGAAGGTCACAGCCAAAAAGGCAGGAACAGTAAAAATAACTGCCAAAATAAAAGATGCAGAGGCATATTGTACAGTTACCGTTAATAAAACCAAAATCTCACTAAATGTCACAAGTGCTTCAATCGAGCGTGGTGAAAAGTTAAAGCTTACCGCAACCACTTCCAACAATTCTGTAGTTACCTGGAAAAGCAGCAAAAAAAGTATTGCCACAGTTGATCAAAATGGCAATGTTACAGGTATAAAGCCCGGAGAAACTATAATAACCGCAACTGCCGACAAAAGCAGTGTAACTTGTAAAGTTAAGGTAAAATACCCTGTCATAACATTGGATAAGACTTCTATTACGTTGTATCGTGGTCAAAAAGCTCAACTCTCGGCTTCGGTGTCTTCGGGAATTCCTCCTGTATGGAAATCCAATAAAAAAAGTGTTGCTGTTGTTGATGAAAATGGAACTGTAACAGCAGTTAAAAATGGCACGGCAACAATAACAGCAACCGTTGATGGAGTTTCTAAAAGTTGTCAGGTGGTAGTACAGAAACCTCAAATTATTTTAAGCGCATCCGGAATTAATCTAAAAAAAGGCACAAGCACTGTCATTACAGCATCTGTATCTTCAGGAAACCCTCCTGTCTGGTCTTCCAGCAATACAAAAATCGCTACAGTGGATAGAAATGGAAAAGTTACAGCGTTGAAAAAAGGAACTGCTTATATCTATGCCGCCGAAGATGGAATGAAAGTACGTTGTACTGTACATGTAACCGAATAGACACCAGAAACTGAATAAGTAACTTATTAATTTAGTTAGAAAATCTATAAGCTTTAAAGTATAATTATGTGAGGAATAAATGCAGCAAACTTATGGTAGATTTCCTCCAACCTCTAATATAATACAAATATAATACAAATATAATACAAATATAATACAAATATAATACAAAATTTCTATCTAATCTCAGACCTTCATTAAGCTTTTTTCTTAATGTTTTTTAGCAGTAATCCAAGACAAACACATATGAACAAACTAAACAGCGGGAATATTATTATTTCAGCAATACCCATTTTAACCCCTGCCAGGTATTGCCCAATAATCATAGCAGTCAGGGCCGCTCCCATTGTAAATCCTTTCATTATTACAATTGATGAAAGAAGATATCCGTAAGTTTTTTTTCTTATGAGCAATATTCCTGATAAAGTTGCTGCCGGAACAATAAATCCCAGGTCTAATCCCTGTATAACCAGAGTTGTATAGTGTTCAAGACCAACAGGTATTGAACCGGATGTAATAGATGGCACTATTCTTCCCATCCACATCAAACATAATGCCACAGCTAAAAATATCTGAAAACCCCCCAGAAATTTAACCGGTAGTTTTTCATTAAAAGCCTCCTTCAGATTTTGAACATCTATAGACATTATGGACAAGGTAAATGCGAAAAAGCTGCCGGACATAAGTATAACATAAATTAAAAACATTGGATTATACATCCAAAGGAAAACATAAGAGATATATGTATATAGAAAATATCCAAGCGTCCCTGTCAGCAGAAGTCTTCCTCTCAGCGAACCCTTCAATGACAGATACAATGCAATTAACAGCAGTGGAACACCCAAAACAAGAGTGACAATATCCTGCGCAATTCCCTGGGCTGCCACAGCTACAGAATCATTCTGATATAATCCCTGACCATAAATTGAAATAGTTTCCCCCCGAAAGGACACAATATCGTGTTTACCCGGCCCTCCTTCCGAAAAGATACCCATAATGCATGAAAAGACAGATAATATCGTTATAAGTATAACAAGAAAAGTAATAGTTTTTTTAAACTTCATCTAATTTCCCCCAAATCTATAATATTCTTTGGATAAAATTCAATTACTTCGATTTAAGGTATTAATAGCCTTATCCCTTCCCCTTGTATTGCGTTAGCTAAATTAGTCCTTCTTCAATTGCTAACATGGCAGCTTTTGTTGCATGTATCCTTGTGGTATCAAAAAGCTTTGCATCGGTATCGGACTGTTTAAGAAGAAGACCTATTTCTGTACAGCCTAAAATAACCCCCTGGGCTCCCATTTGGGACAACTCTCTTACAATTCTTACGTACTCAGCCTTAGATTTGTCTGAAATTACACCCAGACACAGCTCGTTATAAATAACGTGATTCACTAATTCAATATCTTTCTCATTTGGTATTAAAACATCTATTCCCCGGCTTATAATCTTATTTTTGTAAAAGTCCTGTGTCATGGTATATTTTGTCCCCAGAAGTGCTACTTTGTTTATGCTAGCCTTTTCAAGTTCATCTCCCGTAGCATCAGCAATATGTATTATAGGTATGGTGATTTTTGATTGAATTTGCGGAGCAACTTTGTGCATGGTATTGGTACATATAATAATAAAATCAGCACCTGCCCGTTCCAGACTTATAGCAGCGTCTGTCAGAACCTCCCCACTTTTTTCCCACTGTCCGCTTGCCTGATATTTCTCGATTTCATAAAAATCTACACTGTACAATAAGCATTTAGCCGAATGTAATCCTCCCAATTGTATTTTTACAGTTTCATTAATTATTTGATAATATGTCACTGTGCTTTCCCAACTCATTCCGCCAATTAAACCGATTGTTTTCATTTGCTGTTATATCTCCTGCTTATTTTTATAAAAAATATAATAAATTTATTAAAATATTTCAAATACTTTATGAAGGGATTCAGATACGAAGGCATCAGAATTCTGTTCTGATGCCTCTGAATAATTTTGATTATTAAATTGATAATATTTACTTAATCTGTGTACTCTAAAATCTGTGTACTCTAATCCGTTGACTAACCTATATTGCAAACAATTTCAGATACCCCTGTGTGAGGTGTGAGAACTGAATCATTTCCGTCCTTCTCCACATCAGCATTAACTGCTTTTATAACAGTTTCATTTACAAGACGAATACTGTAAGCTTTCTTTGCACTCACTTTTATATTAATTTCTCCGGCTTTCTTAACAATAGACATCTCCAGATCCCTATCACCGTTCATACCATATACAACTGTTCCAGTTACCTTGTCTTCCAGCAATTCATATACTCTTAACTGAACACCATCTGCATAGTCGTAATCTGCCTTATCATCACGGCATCCTAATGCAATAACTGAATTCTCTCTTACCATAAGAGGAATACTCAAGTAACTGTGTTTCTCCCTTATCCATCTGCCTCCTTCAGTTTTTTCACCCGTAAAGAAGTTGGTCCAGGTTCCTTCAGGCAAATAGTATTCAGCTATACCCTTGTCATTGAATATGGGAGAAACCAGCAAGGAATCGCCAAACATATATTGTTTGTCCAGGTAATGGCAGGTTCTGTCATCGGTGAATTCCAAAACCATACTTCTCATAGTCGGAATTCCTGTTTCTGAGGTTTCAACAGCAGTTTTAAACAGATATGGCATAAGCCTTGCTTTTAATTTTGTGAAAAAACGCACTACGTCTACTGCCTCCTCATCATATGCCCATGGAACACGGTAGGAGGTGCTGCCGTGCAGGCGGCTGTGAGAGGATAATAGCCCAAATGCTGCCCAACGCTTGTATACATCGGGAGTAGAAGTATGTTCAAAGCCGCCGATGTCATGACTCCAATAGCCAAAACCTGACATCATAAGAGATAGGCCTCCACGCAGGCTCTCTTCCATGGATTCGTAATCCGACCAACAGTCCCCACCCCAATGTACAGGGAATTTCTGACCACCTACAGTTGCAGACCTTGCAAATAAAATAGCTTCTCCCCTGCCGCGTTTTCTTTCCAGCAACTCATAAACTGTCCTGTTATACAGATATGTATAGTAGTTGTGCATTTTAACTGGATCAGAGCCGTCATAATATACCACATCGGTTGGAATTCTCTCACCAAAGTCTGTTTTAAAGCAGTCAACGCCCATATCCAGCAATGCCTCCAGCTTACTGCTGAACCACTTGCAGGCTTCGGGATTTGTAAAGTCTACTATAGCCATACCCGGCTGCCACATATCCCATTGCCATACATCTCCGTTGGGGCGTTTCAGGAAATATCCTCCCTCCATTCCCTCTTTAAACAGAACGGATTCCTGTCCAATATATGGATTAATCCATACGCAAATTTTTAATCCCTTTTCCTTAAGCCGCTTAAGCATACCCACAGGATCAGGAAACACACGGCTGTCCCAGGTAAAATCAGACCAGCAGAATTCCTTCATCCAGAAGCAGTCAAAGTGAAACACTCTCAATGGGATGTCTCTTTCAAGCATTCCATCAACGAAGCTTGTAACAGTCTTTTCATCGTAATTTGTTGTAAAGGAAGTGGACAGCCACAGGCCAAAGGTCCAGGGTGCAGGCAGAGATGGCTTACCAGTAAGCTGGGTATATCTTGTCAAAACCTCTTTCATTGATGGTCCGTTAATGAAAAAGTAATCGAGACTCTCACCCGGTACGCTGAAACCAACTTTTGTTACATATTCAGAGCCAACTTCAAAGGAAACCCTCTCAGGATGGTTGACAAACACCCCATATCCTTTGTTGGTTATATAGAATGGAATGTTTTTGTAGGACTGCTCTGTTGAAGTGCCTCCATCCTCATTCCATATATCAACTGATTGCCCATTTTTTACAAAAGGAGTAAAGCGCTCTCCCAATCCATATACCAACTCACCTACCGATATACTTAACTGCTGGCGCATATAGGCAGTATGAGCCGCACCGTCATCATATGCCAAACCCTTCCAATCTGTTTTTATGTATGCCAAATCTTTTACAGCACTTTTTGACAATACTTCTCCGTCTCTTTCATATGTCATTGACCAGTTTTGTTTTGTTATAACCAATTTTAAACTTCCGCTTGTAACTATTATTTCGTTGTCCTTTTCCTCTGCCTGAAAGCAGTTATTTTCATCAAAGTATAATTGAAACTCCGGAGTTTTTGCTGCAACTCCCATATAATGATATGTCTGAACTCTAATGACTTCCTTCATTGGCGAAGAAATTCTGATTGTCAGATTTACTCCTCCCAGAGTATCTCCCCTATGATTGATGCGATGAGTTGGGGCACACAGGGTAATGCTATCCTTTTCAAGCTTTGAGTAGTATACTTGCTGAGGTGTGAAGCTTTCTGTTCCTTTTTTCTGCAACCAACATCCATTGCTAAATTTCATATAAATTCTACTCCTTTCCGATATAGCTTAACTGTAATTATATTACATAGATTGAAAATGGTATACGTCATTTTTATTACAATAACTAGGTAATTTTCTTATATAAGTGACAGCATGCGTACCATTTGCCATTATTTTACAGGTTTGCATCAGATATATGATTATTTACTGGTTTCCGGCTTTTCGGAACAAGTACGGTGATTATGAAAAGAAATAAAAGCCCAGACACAAAAAAGCAGCCATCAAAGAGTTGCTTTGAAGACTGCCTGGAATTTCGTTCTGATTTTAAATTAATGACTTAAACAACGATACAAATCTAAAATTTCTGATTCCTTCTTTATACTCTAAATATAAGTTAAATTATTACTTATCCTCCCTTACTAAATCATTCATTTGCCGCTTTGCTTCGGGAGATAGGGAATCACTTATATAATTGCGGCTTTTTTCCTGCATATCTCTATTTTTCATTTTAATTTCATTTTCTACTCTTTCAATATCGGCTTTTAATTCTCTTGCGGAAAGCAAGGCACATCCTGCCCCCCGAATGATAATCTGCTGTAGACCATCAGAGGTTGCAACGGTTATGTTGTATTTTTTCTTATTATCATGAGCAAACTTCTCAATATACTGGTCAGCAGTTTGTGCCTCCCTGGTATAAACCACGTGTATGTTGTTATAGTCGCATACCTCCTCCGGGTGTCCCTGGACACGGTAAGCATCAAACACAACGATAACATGACATTTTATAATTCCCTGGAAATTGCTCAGGGAATCAAGCAGTTTTATTCTGGCTCCATCCATATTATTATCTGCCAGTTCTTTTAAATCGGACCATGCATGAATAATATTATAACCATCCACAAGCAGATAATCTTCCTTTATTTCCTCATATCTGTCAGCGTAGTATTTCTTAACAGGCTCATTATGCCTCCGGACTGGCCTTTGAATTCTTTTCCATGTGGACTTCTTACCCTGGTTTGCGTTGGAAGCTCTGTTTATAATTAAATCTACTTCTTCTGGACTGATATAGCTCTCCCTGCTCTGCTGCTCATGATTTATGGGTTCCTGCTGCAGTTGTTCCTTTTCTTTATACAAATAACTTTCAACATGCATATATTCCTTTACTCTATCCCACTCTACCAGGAATCCTGCACCGTGGGAGCAAAAGACTGAGCCGGTGGGGTTCTCATAATCTCTCTCAGAATCGTATCCTATGCTGGCTATAACTTCTTCTGCATTATGGCAGGGCTCATAGCCTTTCAGACTGCAGAATAACCTGCCTAACCCTTTTGTATATGCAGTGACCTCCCTTTGGTAATTTCTCATTTCGGTAACGGGAGCACTTCCTGTAAGAACTGCCGTTTCACCGTCAGATTCTGCTATTTCACATTTTCCGCACATTTTTTCAATATCGGTCATAGCCCTGCCTACCATTTTTTCAGGCAGTTCCAGTTGAAAGGAATAATATGGCTCCAGTAAAACTGAATGAGCTTCCTTCAGTCCCTGACGGACAGCGCGGTAGGTCGCCTCTCTGAAATCGCCGCCCTCAGTATGTTTGTTATGGGAACGGCCAGAGACCAAAGTTATTTTCATATCTGTGATTGGTGAGCCTGTCAGTACTCCTCGATGCACCTTTTCCTCCAAATGCGTCAGAACCAGTCTCTGCCAGCTTTTTCCCAGTACTTCTTCACTACATTTGGTGCTGAACTGAAGCCCGCTTCCAGGCTGGCCCGGTTCCATTAGAAGGTGTACTTCTGCATAGTGCCTCAAAGGTTCGAAATGTCCTACTCCCTCAACAGTATTTGAAATAGTTTCCTTATATAAAACTCTTCCCGAATCAAAACCCACTGTAACACCAAAACGGCTTTGAATTATACTCTGCAGAATTTCCAGCTGCACTTCCCCCATTATCTGAACCTGTATTTCCTGCAGCTGCTCATCCCAAACAATATGGAGCTCCGGCTCTTCCTCTTCAATTTGCCGCAGCTTGGGCATCATTACTCTTGGATCACAACCCTCGGGAAGAATAATACGATAAAAAAGCACCGGCTCCAATACAGGTGCTTCAGATGCCTTTTCAGCCCCAAGGCCTTCTCCTGGTCTGGTCTGTGTAAGACCTGTCACTGCACAAATTGACCCGGCCTCAAGCTCATTTACCGTATCGTATTTTTGCCCTGAGTAAATACGAATCTGGTTTACTTTCTCTTCCCGCCCGTTGCTTTTAAAGACCTCCTTTACCCGCAGCTTCCCTCCTGTAATTTTCATGTGTGTAAGGCGAGTTCCCTGTTGATCCCTTGTTATTTTAAAAATCTTTGCACCAAATTCATCAGGGTAGTGGGGGATTAGAGTATACTCTTCTATACCCCGCATAAATTGTTCAATACCTTGCATTTTCAGGGCCGAACCGAAATAGCAGGGAAATACCTTTCGTTCCCTGACAGCTTTTTTAATCAAAGTGGTATCAATCCCGCCTGTATTCAGGTAGCTTTCCATTAAATGTTCATCACACATGGCCAGCTGGTCATAGAAAATATCGGGTTGGGTAATTTCAAAATCAACAACTCCGTCATTCAACTGCTTTTTTATCTGATTTATAAGCCTTAGTCTATCGGCACTGATCTGATCCATCTTGTTTACAAAAATAAATACAGGAACCTTATACCTTTCCAGGAGACGCCATAAGGTTTTAGTATGGCCCTGGACTCCATCAGCACCACTAATGACTAAAATAGCATAATCCAGTACCTGAAGCGTTCTTTCCATTTCTGCAGAAAAATCTACATGTCCCGGGGTATCCAGTAAAGTAATTTCTGTATCACCCAATTTAAACAGTGCCTGCTTTGAGAAAATAGTTATTCCTCTTGCTTTCTCCAGTTCATAGGTATCCAGATACGCATCTTTATTATCAACTCTTCCTAATTTTCCTATTTTCCCGCTTAAGTAAAGCAAACTTTCTGATAAAGTAGTCTTTCCCGCATCTACATGTGCCAATATTCCAATAACCAATTTCTTCATTAAACGGTTTCACAATCCTTCGCAATATGACAATTATTTGATGAATCGGCTGCTTAATTAAATGTATGTCAGCTCTTTCATATTACGATGATAACAGCAGGTGCGGTTTTTTACAATATTAAAGAAACAATATTGATAAATAACTTCATTTTCCAAGCGTTCTCCGGAACAATCATAACAGTATTTTATTGCTCTTTCAGGATCTTTACCGTTCTAAATACATCCAGCGCCAAATCTTTACAATCATTATAATATTTTTCTGATGACTGGAATATAAACTCATATTGCTTAGTGCCATTAAATATAACTAATGTATCAATATTAATAACGTCGTCTCCTTTTTTCTGCTGTGTGTGTACTACCGAATATTCCTTTGAGTCATGGGCAGTTATTTTGCTTACATAGGTACTCCCTTCAAGAGTTATATCTCTATATGAATTTTCAAGTATTTGAATATATTCTTCCTCAGATACTGCCTCCGAACTTTCCCTGAATTCTATAACACCTAAATAGTCATCCACATCGGGGTTTACCAATGCAAGTCCAACACCGCCAATTTCACCGGCATCACTCTGTATAAACCATTTATTTGTATCATAACTGATGGATACAGCTTTATCTGATGAATAAAATAAATTTGTATCAATACTTGTTTGAAAATCATCTGTAGACAGATAATTTATCTCATTTGTGACAGAGTATATGAAAAAAATAAAGGTAATTATCGGGATTATCAGGCCTATTGCTCCCGTTGTTATGCCGGTAATTGCCAAACCTTTTCCATTTTTATTTACTCCAATAACTCCAAATATTATTGCCAGAATTGACATTACTATTGTATGAAAAACTAAAAAAGAAAGTAAGATAGATAGGATTCCAAGAACAAGAGCGGCTATACTGAATGCTTTTGTGCGTTTTGGGATGGGCTTAACGGAGTATTATTGAATGGTTGGTAATTACTATTTTGATCCACCTTAGCTGACGCCTCCCTGTTTTTACATTTTATTACAACAAGTTTATCATTTATCATATGTGAAGTCAATGATTCCTGTTATTTATTGGGAATTTTGTCCGAAATACTGACTAAAAGTCGGAAGGCGGTCTGATAACGCATTTGCACTTTTTGCCAACCAATTAACATAAAATTGTACTATAGTTAAGGCAAAATAAAATTTTATTATTTCAGTATAAATGAACCTGTATTATACCATATATTAAGTTTATTGACCCCTGTTTAAAACAGCTATAATTTCATCTGTACATTCAGCAAATTCGCGGATTTTTGCAGCAATTCTGCTGCGCTTTTGCTTATCCTGCAATGCCTCAAGTGTAATATTAAAACCGCCGCCCAGGGCCTCCAAATCTTCGCCATTTTGCTCATTCCACATATGACGCATTTTATCATATAGAGAGCTGACTTTCCGAAGGTAAGTCATGTCCGGATTTAGCTTCTGTGCACGATTTAAGTATTCATGGCAGCAGCTGCTGTTTGTTGCCAGATTACACACATAAGTAGTATACATTGTCCAATCATCGAATTCTTCGGGCTTTATTTGTTCATATCTGCCATTTTCAATATCTGCTGCCCAGGACCTAAATGCTTCAGCACCAAAACAATATCCCTCTGATTTCGTTGTAAGCAACTTGGGCAGCGATTTAATTCTTTTTCTATAGATTTCTGCCAGTTCAATTTGTTTTCTTTTCTCTCCCACAAATACCCAGCCCATACAAGCATTCTGCCCGGGAGTATATTCATCAGGAATTAATTGGCTGTATGTTAATCTTTCAGGCTCTGTCATTTCCCCATTTAAAAATAACAATACCTTTCCAAAGTCTTCATACCCCACAATTACACCCCAGCCCCATCTGTTCCTTGGGATATTGGTTCCCCAAATATCAGAAATAACAGGTATTCCTTTATCTATATATGCTTTTAATGTCTGCAGGTACATTTCCTTATTATTTACAAGCTGTTGTATTGATACAAAAGTGCTTGCATACCCGCATTCAGCAAAAATATTTTCGATATGTCCGGTAATGTCCTTATCATTAAGAAAAAAATCTGTGGCACCATCACCACGGTAATGATCTGTTGCATAAACCTGTGCAAATGTGTCACCTGTCAATCCCGCAAAAAAGCAATAGTCATAATCCTTTTCGCCCAGACATTCCATCACATATTTAGCGCACCCGTTAAACCAGTAATTTTCTCCATAATGCATTGTTATTACTTTATGAATGTTCGGAATAATATTGTTGCTTTGATTAAAAGACATAGCAAGACCCCCTTGTTTTATTTTTAATTTTGGAGATGTTCTCAGCTGTGAAACCTTTATGGACCTGAAATATTTCTTTCCCTGACCATTGGAACCAATAATAATGGTTGCAGGACTTTGAAGGTATAAGTCTGTAGACATATAAGGAAAATTAACCCCACAGAACCTGACTTCCCCGTTAATTATGACAGCAAAATGCTTTTCACCTACAATCCAGGACAAGGTGTTGTATTCGTTATACTTAATCCTGCCAAGCCCTGGATAAATTAAATAATCTCCCAGTATGGGCTGATTAAAGCAAATGGCTTCCTTTGACAATCTGCTGTCTGATTTATTTTCCATATTGACCCCATATAGATTATTTCCATGGTAAAAACAGATACTTCCTTCATCGGTTCCATATCCAAAGCGTTGACTCTCACTTTCAGCTTTAAACTCAATGTCAACACGAAAGGGTATTTTTACTGACACATTGGTCGATAGCTTTCGTGCAGCTATCCAGCATATGTACTCAGCTTCACCTGTTTCAAGTATTCTATAATGCGGATTATCAATGGGAGTTATTTCTGCTAAAGGAATATTGTATTCATAAAGAATTGGGTTTGCCCTTTCAATTTCTGAAAGACTGATATCTGATATCTGTTGGTTTGGATCATAATTTGCCGCATCAGGCAATCGTCTTTTTACAGGCAGAAACAAATTTATCTTTTCACGCCTGCTGTCCGGAGAAATCACCGATTCGGCAAGGGTTTCATGTCTTAAGTGCCCTCCATGACGATAGTCTACCTGATAAAAAGGATTATTATCAAAGCTTCGTATCATTTTATCATGATATGAAGCAATATCATCATCCACATATACGCTGCCTACAGCAAAAAGGCCTCCCTCAAATTCATAATCTACGTAAGGGCTGTCATTAAGAAATTCCCTGTCTATACTCTGTATGATAACTGTCTGTCCATTATCCTGCTGAAATTCAAACAGCTTATGGCTTCCAGGTGTTCCAAAGGGCACTCTGTTTTTCCCAAGCCAGTCCCAAAATCCTTCAACATCTGAAATTTCAGAATTTTTTAGCTTCGATGATATTACACGCATGGGAGGTAAATCAATAATACTTAAATCAATAAGTCCGGAGACTTTCTCAGATAGCTCAGAAAGCCTTTCAAAGCTCACTTCACTCTTACTCTCAAATGCTTCCTGTCTTTCAAAATGTGCCATCATTTTTTCATATAAAAGCGGCAGGGCTGAAATATGCTTTATGCCACTATCCATCATAGCCTGCAGAAAATCATTGATAATCTGTTTGAGTTCTCTGAGGGCATTAATTTCATCGTCTATGGCATTGATTCTGTTAACAAAACTTTCAACCATTAAAGACATATCCTGACTTTTATAGATTTTAATAATATCTTTGATGGGAATCTGCATCTTCCTGAGTACCATGATCTGCTTAATTCTTTCAATATTCTCACGGTCATAATAGCGGTATTTTTCAAACTGTATACGAGTGCTTTGAATAAGCCCCATCTGTTCATAATATCGCAATGTTCTGGAAGTAATCCCAAGCTGAACTGTTAAATCGGTGATTTTAATCAATTCCATTGCCCTGCTTCCTTTCTTGATGATAAGCTTATTTTATCACTTGACCTTGCGTCAAAGTCAATATTATGAAATATGTTTTTATATGGAGCATTATCATAAAGTATAGTTTTGTTGAAGCATATTAACACGAAAAGTTATTTTAATAAAACTGATCATCATCTCTAACATCTTACATACTTCCGTTTAAACCCCAATCTCCCTTTTTCAACCTCCCTCTGGATATATTCTGATGCAACCTCTGTCTTACATAGCTTATCTCCTTTAAAAACCTCTATCTTACCTACTTCCTGAGCTATTTTCTTTGCCTTTTCATGAAGGGGTATATAGGATATACCTACAGTCATTATAAAATCGTTCATGGCGTATTTAGTACGGTTCGGCATGTCATGTATAGTACTGCCCACCCTGTCAAGCATTGCCGAAAGCTTATCCTTGTCAAACTCACTGTCTTTGCGGCTGCCTAATAACCAGTTATAACAGCTCCATCCAGCCGACATCACCAATTCTTTTTGACTGTCAATCCATCGGTCGGCAACTGAAAATGCAATATCTGTTTCAGCGAGAGTTACAGCCACAATGTAGTCGGAAATCATGTAAAAATAAGCCTTTTCTATCCATCGGTCAAAATCGTTGGCTGTCATTTTATCAGGCTCGGCTATCATGCCCGCCAAATACATGGCATCATAGTTTCCCGTTGCATAAAGCTGCTCAGCCAAAGGCTGGTTATATCTAATTTTCTTATAAATGGGTTTCATAGCGCTTATGGTTACACCAAACAAAGGCTCCCTGGCACCATTGCTCATATACATTTTTTTAGTACGTTCATTTCCAAGAGATCTTAACTCTTCCATTATTTCATTCAGTTCCATTGCTGACATCTCCTTAAATATTAAGTTTACCTTCAATTAATCTATTATTTTCTGTAAAATACCGAATTTATTTATATTTTGATTTAATTATCTATCGTATTGCTCTTTATATTGAATTTCTTTTAGTATATTGAATTATTTTGAATTAATGTATTCAGTTATAAAAAAACCGCCGAAGCCTTGGAGACTTTAGCGGCATGGATTAACACTGAAAGACAGTTATTGTCATGTATTTATTTTGCCGGCTCCCATTTGCAGCGAACGGGAGAAACTATTGCATTTTCTTTCTTCAGTTCTTTAAATGCATTATCAACCTCTTTTCGATCCAAACCGGATAACTTCTCTACTTCTCCTGCACTCAAAGGCTTACCTGCTGACCTCATTACTTCCAATACTTTTTCTTTAGCACCCATTTTATCATCTCCTGTTCCTAAATATTTATTTTAAAATGTTTATATAAACTTTTATTCCCGACAGAGTTAAATTAATTTTACATATCTGACAAAGCTTAATTACCAGTAGCTATCATGAGTTTACACTTTCAGCGAACCCCGGAATCCCCTGGAAGAATAGTAGGATTCAGCTCCGTTATGATATACAAAAACAGTACCATACCGGAAGTCACAAAAGATTGCTCCCCCTAACTTTCTTATACTGTCGGGAGTTTTCACCCAACTTGATGTTTTTGAATCAAATCTTCCGATTTTCTGTAAATTCCGATACTCCTCCTCAGTTAAAAGCTCAATACCCATTTGGGCAGCCATATCAATTACGTTATTTTCCGGCTTATTTGCTTTTCTTGCTTCAAGAGCCTCCCGGTCATAGCAAAGACTTCTCCGGCCCCTGGGGCTTTCCTCCGAACAATCGCAGAAAATGTATTGATCTGAGTCTTTATCATATCCCACAACATCCGGCTCACCACCAGTTCTCTCCATTTCATAGAGAGACCATAACCTATCGGGGTTTTCCTCAAGTTTAGCTTGTACTTTAGCCCATTCAATACCTTCATGCCGGCTTTTGTATTTATCAAAACGGTCTTTCAGTACTCTTAACAGTTCTTCTCTTTGTTCTGGTGATAACTCATTTTTAATTCTACTGATGTCTTTCATCCTCCATTGAAATATAACTTAATGTCGAGTAATTTAAATAGATAATTCTTATATGTATAATGCTTACCACAATATCAGTATTTGAAACAACTTTTTCTTCCAACTTTTAAAAAAAGTGCCTGTTTTCAGTCTTTGAAAGAAACAGGCACTTTTTTTAATCAATATTAATTTATGTCGGTTTTCCAAAGTCCATGAAGGTTGCAATAGGCATATACAGCAATGGGTTTATCATCTACAAAGCTGAAAGTTACCTTTGGAGCCTCTCCGACCTTCAGGCATTTGCGCTGCCCACCACGCTCTGTTTCCACATATACAAAGGATATATGATGAGCTTCTTCCATTGGATGGAGTGTGCTGCCAATTTCAATCTCAACATTGTTGCCCGATACTTTAGCTACCGGTAAATGTTTTTCCACAGACGCTTCTACAGTGTTGGGAACCAATTCGGTCATTTTTTCTCCACAGCAGACCATTGGAACTCCTTTATTATCAATGATTCCAATAAGATTACCACAGTGCTTGCAGATAAAAAATTTCTGTTTACTGGACATAATCATGCCTCCATAATATTAATAATTTGTTTTTCTTACTTCAAAGAAGCTCTTTGGGTGTGCGCAAACAGGACATACTTCAGGTGCCTTCTTACCCATTACCAGGTGCCCGCAGTTACGGCATTCCCAAATGGTTTCTTCAGCCTTTTCAAATACCTTTTGCATTTCTACATTATTTAAAAGTGCGCGATATCTTTCTTCGTGAGCTTTCTCAATTTTAGCTACCATCCTGAACTGGGCAGCAAGGGCAGTAAAGCCTTCTTCCTCTGCATCCTTTGCAAAGCGTTCATACATATCAGTCCACTCGTAATTTTCTCCCTGGGCAGCATGAAGCAAATTGATAGCTGTATCACCAAGTTCTCCAAGTGCTTTAAACCATAACTTAGCATGTTCCTTTTCATTGTTGGCAGTTTCTTCAAAAATAGCAGCTATTTGCTCATACCCCTCTTTCCTTGCTACAGATGCAAAGTATGTATACTTGTTTCTTGCCTGTGATTCACCTGCAAATGCCTCAGCCAGATTTTTTTCTGTTTTTGTTCCTTTCAAATTCATTGTTACTTCTCCTCCTCTTTCATTGTTATTATTGTTTATTTTAGAAAAATCAATTGCTCCATGTTTACAAATGGGACATATAAAATCCGGCGGTAGATTTTCACCTTCATATATATATCCACAAATATTACAACGCCATCCTTTTTTTGCTTCCTGGGCAGGCTTAGGTTTTATGTACTTATGATAGTATGTATAAGTAACTGTTTCATCATTATTAAATGATTTTGCATCAATTACTTCTGCCCTGAACATAGAGTGAGTACCGAAATCTATTACATCTTTGACTTTGCAATATAGGTATGAGTTTGTGAATTTAGATATGTAATAAAGTCCATTCTCACCAATCAGCTTATCTTCAAAACCTGAAAATTTGTCAATGGTCTTGCCTGATTGAAAACCAAAATGCTTAAAAACATCAAAGGGGGTATCCTTTGTTAATACAGAAATATTAAATTCTTTTGATTTTAAAATCATATCGTGAGTATAGTTTTGTTTACTTACACCCACTGCAATTACAAGAGGATCACTTGTAACTTGCATAACTGTATTAACAATACATCCATTGCTTTTTTCTCCATCTTTCGCTGTCAACACATATAAGCCATATCCAATATTGAAAAGGGCTTTGTTATCCATGTATTTCCTCCAATTTAATAAATTATTGCATCTATACTAATGTATCATCTTTAATACTTCTCTTACCTTCAAATACTGTCAATCCTTCTTGCACTGAGGACATAATCCTCTGAAATAAACACATTTTTCGTTGATTTGAAAATTCTCCAAACCGCCGCCTTCAAAGTCATCAATGTTTATCTTAAAGTCATATATTTTCTCGCACCTGCTGCATTTAAAATGACCATGATTACTTAAATCACTGTCATACCTTATTTCATTTTCTTCAATATATATACCCCTAAGAATATCTGCTTCAACAAAAAGATTCAGAGTGCTATAAACTGTTGTTTTCGACAGGGTAGGAATTTCTTTAATAACCTCCTTATAAATCTCATCAACTGTTGGATGATTTTTATTGTCAATCATGTGCTGCAAAATCTTTATTCTTTGATAAGAAGGTTTTATATTATGTTTTATAAGAGAATCAGCTAAACTTTCAATTTCCCTGACCATGAAAAGTCCTTTCCTTATGTTATGATTTCAAATTTGTAATCATTACAAATTAATTATACTTACAAAAGAATAATTTGTCAATTAGAAAACCAAATTTTATAATAATAAATTCTAAAAGTTTCAAAATTGCTATAATTGCTATCATATGCTATCATTATTTATGTGTTATTTGTAAAAGTTAAATATGAATAAACGTTTTTTTTGTTTAAATATTTTAATTATTGGTATGTTTATAATAGACTAAATATGATTGGAGTGAAATATGTGTATTGTGTTCAGGAAATAGCACCAAATATATTTTGGGTGGGCGGCAGCGACAGACGCTTAGAGCTTTTTGAAAACATGTTTCCATTACCAAATGGTGTGGCATATAATTCTTACATGATTATGGATGAAAAAACAGTGTTGGTTGATACTGTTGATCGTTCCATTAGTTCATTATACATTGAAAATATAACTCATGTATTGGGTGGACGTGACCTCGATTACCTGATAGTAAATCATATGGAGCCCGACCATTGTGCCAACATTGAAGACATTGTTCGTCGTTACCCCAATGTTAAAGTGATAGGCAACAAAAAGACTTTCCAATTCATGGAGCAGTTCTACCAGTTGGACATGACTTCCAACTACCTGGAAGTCAAGGATGGTGATGAACTCTCATTCGGCAGTACAACACTTCGCTTTTATACCGCTCCTATGGTTCATTGGCCTGAGGTTATGGTGACATATGATGTATCCAGAGGTATTCTGTTCTCTGCAGACGCTTTTGGCTCATTCGGCGCATTTTCAGGTAATATTTTTGCTGATGAAATGGATTATATTGATATCGATGAAGCCAGACGCTATTATTCAAATATTGTAGGCCGTTATGGTTCTCAGGTCCAGGCATTATTTAAAAAGCTGGCAGGTCTCGAAATTAAAATGATTTGTTCATTACATGGATATATATGGAGAGGTGAAAAAATCCCCTTCATTCTGGATTTGTACGATAAATGGAGTCGTTATGAACCAGAGAAAAAAGGCGTGGTTTTTGTATATGCATCCATGTATGGAAATACTGAAAATGTAGTCCAAGTTTTAGCCAATAAGCTAGCACAGCGGGGTATTCGTGATATGCACATGTATGATGTTTCCAAAACTCATGCATCATATATCATTTCAGATTTATGGAAATATAGCAATATGGTGCTGGCTTCCCCCACATATAATATGCAGCTTTATTTTGGCATGGATTCTCTGCTTAAGGATATTTCAGTACTTGGCTTAAAAGACCGTAAAGTTTCTATCATAGGTAATCACACATGGTCAAGTGCAGCATTGAAATCCATGAAGGAGAAAATTGAAGCTATGCCGAACATGGAGCTGGTGGGCCAGCCACTGGATATCCGTTCTACAATGAAGGCTGATCTGGATCCCGAACTTGACAAACTTGCTGATGCTATTTATACATCTATTGTTGAATCTAAATAGTCAATAAAAAAGAACCTGTCACAAAATGACTTATAAGCCATTTCGTGACAGGTTCTATGTTTTACAACTAATTAAAGCTCGAATTCACTTTTTAATATACCGTAAACTATTGCATCTGAATATGTACCATCATGGCGTAAAAAATGCTCCCTTAATCTTCCTTCATAAGTCATTTTACATTTTTGCATTACCTTGCCTGATGCAGGGTTATCAATATCATGTTTTGCTGTAATTCTGTGCATACCTACCTCATTAAAAAGAAAATTCATCACAGCAAGCAGTGCTTCACTTGTTATTCCTTTATTCCAGTAATCATATCCAATACAGTAACCCACCTCACAGTTACAGTTTCTTTCATCTATAATTGTTGCTGATATACTTCCAATAATCTCATTGTTTATCTCTATTGCCCAATGATAAACATTCAGAGATGAATACCTATTTATAGTATCTGATAAAAATGCTTCAATATCCTCAATGTTTTGGTACGGTTTCCAATTTAGAAATCTGGTAACCCTCTCATCAGTAGCGTAGTTTTTATACATTAATGTAGCGTCAGAAACTTCGAACCTTCTTAACCTCAGTCTCTTTGTTTGAATTTCCTGGGTTCCTTTGTGTGTAAGCATATCTAACCCTACTCCTCACCATAATTTTTACTATTAATAATAACTTAATATTGTAAATTAATCCAGATATAAAACAAAAAAGCTGGAATGGAAGTGTTAGATATGATGATGTGATCCCAATCGTTAGATTTTTAGGTCTAACTTTTGGGGCTCGGTTCATGATGCATTAAGACATAGATTCTTAGGCTTACAAAAGGAGCCATTACCTTCAGGTAGATGGCTCCATGTTAATTCAGGCTGTATTTTATTCAGTTTTTTAGTTATATTTATATTCAGTTTTATTTCAGATAATCTACAGCAGCTCTCTCTATAGCCAATCCTGTAGTATATCGTTTCATAAATTCATTAAATCCGGAAACATCTGATGGATCTGGTTCAACAGTACTTCCCTTTTGTCCGTTGAACACTTTTTCATTTAAGAAATCTTCCAAAGACTCATTTTCCTCTTTATTTACCATGTAGGATGCCAGCAGTGCTATACCCCAGGCTCCACCTTCTCCGGCAGTTTCCATAACAGATACAGGAGCGTTTACGGCAGCTGCCATAATCTTCTGTCCAACTTCCCTCGTCTTAAAGAATCCGCCATGCCCAAGAATTTTATCTACCTTAACCTGTTCTTTATCCAAAAGTATATTCAGTCCAATTTTTAAAGCACCAAGGGCTGTAAATAAATTTACACGCATAAAATTAGCAAGGTTAAATTTACTGTTTGAATTACGTACAAACAGGGGACGGCCTTCTTCAAAATGGGTTATATGTTCACCAGAGAAGTATCCATATGATAACAAACCGCCACAGTCAGGATCACCTTGTAATGCCATACCCAATAAAGTGTCATAAAGCTTAGGTTTGTTAATCTCCATTCCCATCGCTTTCATTGCTTCAGCAAACAATCCTATCCATGCATCGTAATTGGATGTACAATTGTTGGAATGTGCCATAGCCACCAACTTGCCATCAGGTGTAGTCACAAGATCAATCTCTGAATATACCCTGGAAAGCTCTTTTTCCAGTACAATCATGGCAAATACCGATGTTCCTGCCGACACATTTCCGGTACGTACAGCTACACTGTTTGTAGCAACCATTCCTGTTCCTGCATCTCCCTCAGGAGGACACAGAGGAATACCTGGCTGCAGCTGACCGGTAACATCCAGAAGCTTGGCTCCTTCTTCTGTTAATTCACCGGCATTCTCTCCGGACAGCAGAACATCCGGCAGGATGTCTTCCAGTCTCCATGGGAAGTTATATTTCTCTGTCAGTTTATTAAACTGCTCTATCATATTTAAGTTGTAATTCTTAGTTTTTAGGTCAATAGGGAATACTCCTGATGCTTCTCCCACTCCCAGGACTTTTTTCCCGGTTAATTTCCAATGAACATAACCAGCAAGAGTTGTCATAAAGCTTATGTCAGATACATGCTCTTCCTGATTCAGAATGGCCTGATAAAGATGTGCAATGCTCCATCTTTGTGGAATAGGATAGTTAAACAATGTAGTCAGTGCCTCTGAAGCCTGACCGGTAATATTGTTACGCCAGGTACGAAATGGTGTTAATTGATTTCCATCCTTATCAAAAACCATATAGCCATGCATCATAGCGCTAAAACCAATGGAACGTACAGACTTTACGTCTACGCCATACTTACTCTTGACATCTTTTACCATATTTTGGTAGCTATCCTGAATGCCCTTCCAGATGTCATCTAAACTATAAGTCCAGATATTATTGACATAACTGTTTTCCCAATCATGGCTTCCTGATGCGATTGGTGCATTATCAGTACCTATAAGCACAGTTTTTATTCGGGTGGATCCCAATTCGATACCTACCACTGCTTGTCCGTTAACTATAACGTTTTTAATTTCATTCAATTCAAGGCTCATATTTATCTCCTCTTTGCGTGTGTTTTTACTTTTGGTATAACTTCATAAGTTATTTTTTTCTTTGCTGGTATTATTATTCTACACTAACTTATTATTTCCTTCCATATGTATTTGTTTAATCAACTTTTTATTATTTGACTATTTGTATGTATGCAATCCTAAAAATATTAATATATAATAATATTACTTTATAATAAGTTACATTTGAGAGAATTATTTGAAAATTAAATGAAATTACTTGGTAGGTACTTTTAAACAGTTAAATGCATTTGAAAATGATAAATTAAAAATACTAACAAATTGAAATTTTGAGAAACAGATACATGATAAATTTGGTAAGCATACCAAACTACCTGATAAGAATGGTTACTATATAGGTATTTATTATATAGGTATTAAGAACAGTTTAATTTTTTAGATTAATCTCAGATTAATTATTATCATAGCTATTGTTAATTTGCCGGAATATTAATTTTGAATATTAATTTTGGAATATAATTTTTTGGAATATTATTTTACTATATTACTTTACTGTTAAAGATTTGTAGCTATTTCTGCTGCCAGGAAAAAAATATTTTCAATAGCAGAAAGACTTTGTTCATTTACCCAATCTTCTCTTGAGTCCCATTTTGTACTGCCAAGGCTGTCCTGGGCATATAAAAGCTGCCCCAATTTAACTTTTCTAAAATCGGCAACTGCAAGTAGTGCAGAGCACTCCATTTCAACAGTCAGACAGCCCTCACTTCTCCGTCTGCTCACCTTTTTGGGAGTTTCTCTGAATATAGCGTCGGTAGTCCAGGTCTTGCATTTCAGATAATCAATTTGCCTTTCTTCAAGTACTGAGGTTATTGTTTCAATAACTTCCTGGTTCACTGGAACTTCTCTTGAAGGCGGCAGATAGTGATAGCTGGTTCCCTCGTCTCTGACAGCCGATACCGGTATCAGAATACGTCCTGCACCAATCTCGTTTTTTAGAACTCCAGCCGATCCAAAGACAATAATTTTTCTGGCACCCAGTGCAATTGTTCTTTCAAGTCTTATGGCAGCAGCCGCTGCTCCAACCGGTATCTGTAAAAATGCAAATGACTTCCCGTTATATTCCCACTTATAAATGTCAATCTGCTCATTGGGATTTTTGATAGTTCCTAACTTCTTTACCCCCTGAAGCTGAGTCAACTTATTAATAAGCCTTCCGGAGAATGTTAATACACAGCTTTCAGGCATTTCTTCATCCAAGAAGACATTTCTTCTCACAGAAGGCTCAATATAAGCTTCTCTTGCACTGTCAAATTCGTGTAAAGGACATTTATGTTCCATAAGCATAACCATTTCTTTCCTCCCTGATTTTGCGAAAAATTATCATTATAACATTCTCACGGTCATGGGAAATTAACAGGATTAATCAATAATAAAATAAAAAAGATTATAATGAATTTCATTTTTAAAAGGTTAATATGCTTCATTTGATATGATTCAAATTATTTAATCTAATATGGTTTACAAATAACCTCATTGATATATGTATCAAAAATATTGCAGGCATGAGCTGGTGTTAATATCAAAGCTGTATCTGCTCCTTTACCACTTCCACCAATAGCGATTATTTTTTCACCAAAAGGTATCAGGCCGGCATCCAGTGCCATTACAGCTATTTCCACTACCACCTTTGTTCCCTGTCCAAAGAATTTCAAGGTATTTGCTATTATTTCTACCGGACTGATCCCACCGAACTTTCTGCTTATGCCACGTTCTGCACCACTTAATACATGAGTAGTGGTAAGAACTTTTATTCCGGAATCTAATAATTCCTTCCTCACTTCATCAGATAATATGTTTTTACCATTCTCTTTTGAACCATAGGCATGTGTAACTGCAACAACATTTATGCCTTCAATGTTTTTTAAGAGCCTGGCAGTCTCACCTGATGTTGTAGCTACTACAATATGTTTTATGTTTCGCTGCCTGGCCGTATTAACTGCCAATTCAATGGTTTTTAGTGTGTTCTCAGGTCCTTTTTTCTCAAAATACATTTTCTCACCTCTGTTCTATATTCAAATTCAAGCACTACATCCTCATTATATAATCAGTTGATTAATTCTTACAGATAATATTCAATCTTATATTCTGTTTCTTCAAAAAACTCTTTGTATATAAGCCTTCTGATATTCATGAAATCGATACTGCTCCGATCTCTTGGTCTTGGTAAGTCAACAGGTATAACATTACGAATCTTTCCAGGTTTATTTGACATAACTATTACCTTATCTCCGAGATAGATGGCTTCATCAATATCATGAGTAACCAGAATCATGGTATTTTTTTCTGCCTTCCATATTCTGAGCAATTCATTCTGCATATGTATTTTTGTAATGGCATCCAATGCCCCAAATGGTTCATCCAACAGCAATAATTTTGGGTTATTTACCAGTGTTCTGGCTATACTTACACGCTGCTGCATTCCGCCGGATAATTGTCTTGGTAAAGCTTTCTCAAAGCCTGCCAACCCTACCAAATCAATCATCTGTTGGCTGATATCTCTTTTAGTTTGCTTATCTACTCTTCGGGACAGGCCAAACTCAATATTCTTTCTCACATTTAGCCATGGAAATAACCTTGATTCCTGAAAAACCATCCCACAATGTATTGATGGCTTTGTGATGACATTATTTTCAAATAGTGCCTTCCCTTTTGTAGCAGTTTCAAGTCCCGCGATTATTCTCAGCAAGGTGCTTTTACCACATCCACTGGCTCCTACAATACTGATAAATTCACCTTGCTTAACCTCCAGATTTATATCTTCCAAGACTTCAACCGGTTTTCCATCAATATGGAATACTTTATATAAATCCTCAATTTTTACCAATACATCATCCTGTATTCCACTCATATATCCAGCCTCCTGTTATGTCCATTTAATTAATTTCAGCTGAAGCTTTGTAATAAGAACGTCAATGATTATTCCTACAAAACCAATGGTTAATAATCCCACAAACATAAGAGAAGGCTGAGCCAATTCTCTTGCATATGAAATCATGTAGCCTACACCCTTAGTAGATGCAAGCATCTCGGCTGCAACCAAACATCTCCATGCTGCACTTAGCCCAAGTCTTAAGCCGGTAAATATGGATGGAATGGAAGCTGGAAATATAATCTTTGCTAATGTGGTAAATTTACTTTTTTCCAGCATCCTGGCTACCTCTAAGTATTTATAATCAGTATTCTGGATACCGTGCTCGGTGTTGAGCAAAACTGACCAGAAAGTTCCCACAGCAATCAAAACAATCTTTGACTTTTCACCAATACCAAACCACAAAATAAACAATGGTACTAATCCAATCATCGGTATTGGACGCAGCACTCCAAATATGACTGCTACTGCCTTATTGACTTTCTCAAAAAGCCCTGTCAGGAACCCTGCAATTACTCCAGCTGCCGCTCCTGCTGCGAATCCTAATAAAACTCTTACTATACTGGCATAGAAATGTTTCTGTAAGGACCCACTTTCGATTGATTGACGAAGTGTATCTATTATTTTATAAGGAGTAGGTAAAACCGACCCATTTATTATGTCCCTGTCACCCAGTACCTGCCATGAGATAAGAAAGACTGCCGGGACACCAACCAATATAGTCCAGTTAAGGATGTCATTTGTTGTAATATTCTGATTTTTCAATCTATTCATAAAATACCGCCTATTTCCCCAATGCTTTTACAAAAGAATCATCGATTAAGTCATTGACATCAATTTTCTCTGTAATTGTGCCCTGCTCTAAAGTAAACTCAATTGTATCAGCAAGAGCATCTCTTAATTCCTGATTTAGTGATACTTCAAATTTTCTTGTATTGTAATACACCTCAATGGATTCTTTAGGTACATTGGTATATTCTGATACCAGAGCAATAGCTTCCTCTGGATTTGCCTCCGCCCATTTATTTGCTTTATCAATAACCTTTAAAAACCTTTTGGTGATATCAGGATTTGCTTTTAAGTAATCACTGTTACCTACAATTACAGTCAGAACCTTATCATACCCTTCAGAAGTAACAATTGCTTTGGCTTCTCCATTATTAATTACCTCAGTAGCAGTTGGTTCAGTAAGAATGGTTGCATCTACATGTCCGCTAACTAAAGCAGAAAGTGCATCCTTAGATTGCAGGTTAACCAGTTCAACCTGATCTTGTGTATAACCAAGTTTCTTTAAGTATTTTAAGTATAATTTATGAGGGTTTGTCCCCACTGTGATGGCTATCCGTTTTCCCTTTATATCCTCTAATTTTGTAATTCCCGAATTATTACCGGCAACCAGAGTATATCCTTTGGGGGAGTTCCATAGTAATGAAATTACTTTTACCTTATCATTGTTTGCTTTAGCCTGAACGGTTGGCATATCACCCAGACTGGCAAAATCAATTTCACCAGCTGTAAAAGCTTCCATTACTGCAGGTCCGTTTGAAAAGTTCGAAACTTCAATTTTAAAGTCTTTGCCAAACTCTTCTTCAAAGAAGCCCTTCTTTTCAGCTACTTTAACCGGGAAGTAGTATTGAAGATCTCCAATTCTTATTCCGGTTGCTTTGTTTAGGTCATCAGTTTTTGCTGTCTGATTATCAGCTGTTGACTTTACTGAACTTTCCCCATTAGCTCCACAACCAGTGAAAATCCCTGTGGTTAAAATAGTCAGAGCAATTAATGTACTTAATATTTTATTCTTCATAATAATCTTTCCTCACTTTGCTATTCTGTCAAAATGTAGTACGTACGGATGTTCCTTTTCGATTATTTCTCTCTTTACGGAATATGTTTCCTCATAAACTTCTTCGGGCTCAATGATCCATACAGTTGATAAATCATGATCTTTCCCTAATTTTTCCTGAACTTCATTATAAGCCTTCTCGAACTGCTGACCGGCAATAATAGCCTTATATGGTTTTCCTTTAATTAAATAGCTTTTTGAATCCTTTGTAATTACATTAATCGCTACCTGCTTATTAAACCATATACTAAATACAAGATTACGTTGGGTTTGAGAACTTTCCAGCAGTTCATAATAAGCTATTCTGCCATCCTCCAATACCTTTATGGAATCTTTTACAGTAACATGAGGTATCCCATCCTTACTAATGCTTGCTAATACCTTTACCGACTGCTTATCTTTTATAGCGTTTATGATTTCCTCTGATAACTTAACCGACATTTTTTTAGACCTCCTATATTCTGTCCAGATTAATATTTGGATGCATACCACATTTTCTATAACTGTCCATTTCCGTACTGATATCATATTTTCTCATAATATCGTAGAAACCTTTTGTCAGATGTACATAATAGTCCAGAGAAGGTGTAGTTTGCTGGAAGAATATTGAATTTGGCGCCACATGCCATACATCATGTTTCAGACCCACTCCGTGGGAAGCAAGTTCTTCTGCCACCTCCAGATCCACCTTTAATGCCTCTTCTTCAGTCTTAAAGCCATGTGGTGTTGCCAATTCTACTCCACTGACAATTCCAGTATTTACATAACCCTTACCAAAAATTTCAACTGCTTTATATAGTCTGTTCTTCCACTCACTGAAACTGATATGTGCAGCCTTTCCGGGGCATACCCATTTATATATATCTTCATCAAAAGCTTCCAAATCAGTGGTATAACTTGTTAAACCGGTTTCTTCATACAGCCGTAACAATTGCTTTTCAGTCAAAGCTGTGCTGTTTACCTGACTTGGGAATTTTTTCGCTCCAATGACAGATCCAATTGCCTGAAGTGCTTCTATATATCCTTCCAATTCATCATCACATAGTTCTTTCCCGCTCAGAATACTGCCACCGGTTAATATCACTCCAACATATCTGCCTTTTTCCTTGATAAGCTCCTGCATTGTTTCTTTAAGATCCTGAATATTGACTCTGTCATTATCAGTATTTCTATACTTAACACCACTTGATCCAATACCGCAATACTTGCAGCCCTGGCCAGGTACTGACCAAAAATGGCAGTAGCGGCTCATTGTGACTGAAAATCTCTGCGGTCTCGCGTCAACCACCTCACTCATTGGAGTTCCTCTGCTGGTAAACTTGTCAAAATATTTGGGCTTTTCCCAATATTCCACTTCTTCAATTACATTGTCCTGGTCCACCAAAACAATCTTGTTGTCTACCACGTCAATAGTATAAGGCTCTCTGTGTGTTTGGGTACTGGTCTCTGATACTATTACACTTGTTCCATCTCTTAGAAGAAAAGACGCCGGGGTAACCCGAACCTCCCCTTGTTTATTTTTCGAAGTGGTTACTTTATGTATATTGGTATCCAGTTTTTCCAATGCACGATCTGTATAATGTACTCCCCTTCGCTGTACATCTATTTGGATGATTATAAATGGGGATACTGTAGGATACTTCTTAATAATATCCTGTAAGCTTGGTTCCTTTTTTCTCCATTCCTTGTCTATTACAGTTGCCATTTTATTAATTCCTTTCTAAAAAATTAATCTATCATTTTTAATTTAATAGTATTCCGATATGTTTATTATAATTTGACGCTTTTTGCTATACAATAGAGTATATTTTGATTTATTATGGAATAAATTTAGAATTCTTTATTTCCTGTTTCTCCTTTTGACTCTGTCTTATCTTCATTCAGGAAAACTCATAATAACAAATAAACCAATAAATGAAACAATAATTAAAACAATAAAATAAGTGTAAAGAACAGCTTCATTCTTTACACTTTAGAAATCATATTGAATATCATTTATATATATCAGACTTATACAGCTTCCTCTCCTGATCCAATTCCTTTTTGTAACCAACAACTGTTAACACTGTCATTAATGATATTGTAACTATCCCACAGACCAGAAAACAAATGGTAGGTCCAAATTTCTGATTAATAACACCAGTGAAAAAGTTTCCAATGGGTGTAGTTCCTGTAAAAACCAGAGAATAAAGCCCCATCACCCGACCCCTGTATTCATCTTTTGAATTTAATTGAACGGTCGAGTTCACTGTTGCCATAAAATATATGTTAAAAAACCCTAACACAACTAAACTTAACAATGACAAATAATAATTTCGGATAGAACCAATTATTATCAAGCAAATACTTAATGGAGCTGATAATTTATACAATATTTGTTTTCTGAAAATATCCTTACTTCTGCCGGCAAACATTATTGAACCAATTAACGAACCAACTCCCATTGCGGACAGCATAAAACTATACCCACCAACTTGCTGTCCAAGTGTTTCGGATGCATATACAGGAAGAATAACATCAGCATTCATAGCAATGGTCCCCACAATTAACATTGAGAGAATTGCTTCCAGTATAATCCGTTTTGAGTATACGTACTTCAAGGCATCGTAAATCTCATTTAGCACATTATTGCCTCTTTCCCGAAGGACTGAATTATATCCGTTAATTCTCATAAGCCCCAGCAAAACAGCAATAAAGCTTAAACCATTAAGCAGAAAACAAAAACCAGCCCCAAAGTATGTAAGCATTAAGCCTCCGATAGCCGGTCCAATAATTCTGGCTATATTTACGATGGTTGAATTTAATCCAATGGCACAGCCTAAATCTTCTTTTCCAACAAGCTCCACGAAGAAGGATTGTCTTGCTGGCATATCGAAGGTATTTGCAAGCCCCAGCACACCGGCCATTATAAGGATATGCCAATATTCTATATATCCTGTCAGAATAAGCAAAGCTAAAAAAATTGCCTGAAACATTTGAATTGACTGAGTTATTAAAAGCAGCCTTTTTTTAGGGAAACGGTCTGCCAAAACACCTGCAAAAAGCGAAAGCAAAAGCATTGGCATAAACTGAAAAACCCCTACAAGTCCAAGTATAAATGCAGACTTTGTCAACTGGTATACAATCCACTGCTGAGCAGCTCTCTGCATCCATGTCCCAATCAGCGATATACTTTGCCCCTCAAGGAAATATCTGAAATTTTTATGTTTAAGTGCCGGAAATTGCATAAAAATTTTCTGTTTCATTTTTATTTTTGTCACTCACCAACTGTATCTCCCGCCCATAAAAAGTAACTTTGTAGCAGCATCTACTTTTAAACAATAGTGTCTTAGTTACTTTGGGGATTATATTGTCATTTACCTGAACTGTAACAAATTCCTGCATTGTTACATAACCTGATATGTTTAAAAACATTAAAATTGAACTTCTATAGTATAAAATGCCTTACCTGTTCTGACAACGAGACAAAATTTTGGAATTAATTAGTTATTATTTTGTTTTCATTTATTTCAGTTTCTTAAGTTACCATTTTAAATAAAGTATAAAATCGAGTTCCTATCTTGTTACAATAAACTCCTGATTTTGACTGTATGTCTGGCACTATCAGTCCCCATTCCGGACAGCCGCCTGTATGATTTCACCAGCCAGACAAATTGAAAAAAGAGCCTCGTACAGCATTTTTCTGCTGATGCGAAGCCCAAAAGTGAAGATCTAAATTTAGTTGACATAAACAATATTTTAATAGAAATGTTGCTGTATTTTAATCATTGATTCCTTTCCATAATTTTTCAGGATATATGCCCTGCTTTATAAAATTGCTTATGGCATCTATCACCAATGGTTTATCCTCCTTGTATGTAACCCCATACCATCTGTCTTTTGACGGCAGTACCTTTACTTTTGCTTTCTTTTCCCGAATAAGGCTGTCAATTACCTCAGGTAAAAAGTACTCCGCTTTTAGAATATTACTGCTGTTATTATGGAAGAATCCCATAAATCTCTCTTCAAGCTCTCTGAATATACTGGGGGTAAATCCCCATGTATTCATAGAAACGATTGAATTTTTATCCAACTCAATCCAGTTTTGCCCATCCTCAGTATATTTAGCTTTATCTCCGAATTTCTGAATATTTGTTCTTTCATGTACTTCCTCAAGATATCCTTCAGAATCTACTTTACAAACCCCACGTGCTACATGTCCATGGTCGGATAAGGTGTTTTCCAGAGTAAAGCCTGCCATTGCATATCTGTACACTCCCTGAGTATCATCTCCGGTAGTCAGAAATTCATAGAGCAGTCTGAATGTTGACGCACCATAAAAGTCATCAGCGTTAATAACAGCAAATGGTGTATCTACTACATTTCTGCAGCTTAAAACCGCATGCCCTGTTCCCCATGGTTTTGTTCTGCCTTCTGGTACCTGAATTCCCTTTGGTATATCGTCGAGTTCCTGAAATACATATTCAGTGTCAACCAGCTTTTCAATTCTATATCCTATTCTTTCTTTGAATGCCTCCTGGAAATCTTCCTTAATGATAAAAACAATTTTTCCAAATCCGGCTTTAAGTGCATCATAGATGGAATAATCAATAATTATTTCCCCATTTGGTCCAACTGGGTCTATCTGCTTTAATCCGCCATACCTGCTTCCCAATCCTGCCGCCATTATAACCAGTGTCGGTTTTACCATAACATTAGCCCTCCTTATCCTCATATCCGTTTGGATTTTGTCTCTGCCAATTCCACGAGTCCCGGCACATTTCTTCCAAACCCTTTTCTGCATACCACCCCAGTTCCGTCTTTGCTTTTGAAGGATCTGCATAGCATGCTGCTACATCCCCTGGTCTCCTTGTTACAATTTCATATGGTATTTCTTTTTTTGAAGTTTTAGAAAAAGCCTTCACAACTTCTAAAACCGAATAGCCTCTGCCGGTTCCCAGATTGTATGTTACAACACCCGGGTTGCTTCTTAGCTTTTCCAAAGCCTTCAGGTGTCCCAAAACTAAATCAACAACGTGTATATAGTCTCTGACCCCTGTGCCATCAGCAGTCGGATAATCGTTACCATATATCCTTAACTTATCACGTTTCCCAATTGCAACCTGAGTAATATAGGGTACAAGATTGTTGGGTATGCCTTTTGGGTCCTCTCCAATTTTTCCACTGGAATGAGCACCAATTGGATTAAAATATCTTAAAATAGCTATATTCCATGTATTGTCAGCTACATATAAGTCCCTGAGTATTTCCTCTATCATTAATTTTGTACGTCCATAGGGGTTAGTTGCAGACAGCGGAAAATCTTCAGATATAGGAACTTTATGAGGATTGCCGTAAACTGTGGCTGATGAACTGAAAACCAGATTTTTAACACCATATTTATTCATCAGTTCACATAAAATCAGTGTACCTGTAATGTTATTATGGTAGTATCTTAATGGCTGGGACACTGATTCTCCTACAGCCTTAAGACCTGCAAAATGCATTACTGAGTCTATCTTTTCATTTTGGAATACCTTCTCCAGTGCATCCCTGTCCAGCAAATCTTCTTTATAAAATTTAAGTGACTTCCCGGTTATTTCTTCAACTCTCTTTAAAGCCTCTTTATTACTATTACTTAGATTATCAATAACCACAACCTCATATCCTGAATTTAAAAGCTCAACACAAGCGTGACTTCCAATGTATCCGGCTCCACCGGTTACTAAAACTGACATGTATGCTGCCTCCTTTTGTTATCTCTTACTATTATTAACCTTTAACTTTTTAGATTTTGATATTGATTTTTGAATTTGTATTTTATTGATTATTGCATTTATATTATTGCTATTCCCTATACCTTGAGTTTTTTATATATTTTCTCTCTTTACCTTTATTTTAAGTTGTCTTATTTTTATTTTATTTATCAATTAAGTCAATTAATTTAGACTTTTGGCCTGTAAAAAAAGTCTCTTTTTAGCTATAATATTGTTAACATAAGTACTGCGAGGTTAATATGGATTACGAAAAAACCCTTCTAAAAGAAGAAATAGTCATTAAAAAAATTATTTCTATACATTACTTTGAATATGCAAAAGATTATGTTTATGAAGGTGAAAAACACGATTTCTGGGAATTCCTGTATGTGGACAAAGGCGAAGTTGAAGTGATGGCAGATACTCTTGGGTTAAAATTACGGCAGGGTGAAATAATTTTCCATAAGCCCAATGAGTTCCACAATGTTTGGGCCAATGGAAAAGTCGCCCCCAATCTGATTGTTGTATCTTTCGAATGCAAATCTCCTGCTATGAAGTATTATGAAAATAAAATACTTAGAATAAATGATTTCGAAAGGAACCTTCTTGTACAGATTATCAATGAGGCTAAAGAAGCTTACACTACCCACCTCGGCGTTACTTATGCAAAGCTTGATAAAAAGCAAAATCCTCTTTTTGGCTGCGAACAGCTGATAAAAATATATCTTGAGCAGTTACTGATAAACATGATTCGAAAAGGAAACAGTGTAAATAGCAGAAATAGACTCTCAACTGCTGTCAAAGAGAGGTCAGATAACGATTTGCTTCAAAGGATTATTAATTTTCTTAATGAAAATATCACAAAAAGTCTGTCTTTTGATGATGTTTGCCGATTTTCAAACCTTAGCAGAACAAGCCTGAAAGTCCTATTCAAGGATAAAATGGGTACAGGAGTAATGGAGTATTTTCGAAAATTGAAAATTGAAGAAGCAAAAAAACTGATGAGGGAAGGAAAGTATAATTTCACTCAAATATCAGATATTTTGGGTTATACATCTATCCATTACTTTTCAAGACAATTTAAAAATGTTACAGATATGACTCCGTCACAGTATGTGCTTTCAGTTAAGTCAAAAGCTTCCAGGCTATAATGTGCCGGTGGGAATATTTTCAACACAATATTTATATTTATATTTATGTTTATGGTGATATGGACCATAGAACACTGCGCTGACACAAGGGTAAAACCATCATGTTATCGGTTTTACCCTTCACTTGTTTTATTTGGAGTGACAGCTGCATTTTCAATAACCTTTTTGTATGGAGCCACCATTCCATCGTTCATTTTACTGCCCATTTTAGCTTTAATTCTCTTATTGGATATCAGTGCACCTACAAGATACATTTTCAGCATTGTCCCCCTCTTTTTCTGAGGAAAATCATATTGGTTATGCATTTTATAAAACCTGTGATCAGCTTTCATTAAGCCTTGCATAAGCCATATCAGATCTCTGAATATCTTCATTCCCCCTACTCCAAGGAAGTTTGACGGCTGCACATATCTGTGCTTAACGGCATAGGCCAGCTTTTCTGCCAGTTTGTCTATCTCACCATCGGGATTAAATTCGTCGGTGGCTACACCTGCCAAAAAATTGCCGCCTACCTCGGCTCTACCCTCAATTATCATCTGAAGGTTTGGTTCCCTGCTGTAGTCACCGCTAATTATGTATCCAAAAGGCATTCCCATAGTTACAGTTCTATGACCATTACAGAATTGCCTGTCATCATACGTTTTAAACCTTGACCCCATGGAGTGATCTTTGATGGAAAATGCAATAACTATAGCATCGGCAGTCTGAATACTCTCCCTGAGAAAGGTATCAAAACCATCAGTATAAATACATTTACCATCTACCGCACAGTTAAAGCAGCTGATACAGCCACCCTTAAATGGGAACTGACCAATGTTAATAAGTGTAGATTTCAGAGGAAGTTTACCCATAAACCGATTAATCATGTTCTCAAGCTGGGTATCCTCATTATCTAAATCTGTAACAATTACCACATTGGCTGGTTTACCCGGAGAGTTTTCCACTGGTGTTACAGGAATATGTCTTGAAGGGCCATGAGGCTCTGGAAACGCCTCATAGATGTCATTTTCCATACACCAGCATACATAATTAAAGAAATTCAAAGCATCCTTTTGACCCTTTGGGGTCAATAAATCGTCCATGTCAGCCGAAAGTCCCTTAATAAATTTAATTTTAAGGTCCTGGCAGTTTTCCTGGATATATTTATGGGCTGTTATATCATAAAAATGCTTCGATGTGGTTATCTGAGTAGCGAATTTTTGGCTGAAATCAAGTCCTGATGTCTTAATAAGTTCCATAAACCTGTGAAGCTGGCTTGGAGCTATAAAGGTGTACACCGGGTAAGAAAAAAGTATTAAATCAGCTCTTTTCAGTGCCTCAAATGCAGGGGTAAAGTCCTTTTCATAACTTCTGATTTGACTTCCCACATTTAGAACCTCAAATTTATGCCCCGGATTAAGTTTTTCCAAATAAAGTACAGTCTGAAGTGTTATGCTGTAATTGCCCTTTGGGCTTCCATTCAATACCAAAATATTCATAATAGCTCTGTCCTTTTATGTATTTTACATAATAGTCAAGGTCATCTCAAATAAGTAATACAGGTGTTCATTTGCAAATATGCATTATTCCTCTGTCTTTCTACTGTGAATTATCTCTTTCAAAGCCCTTTGAAATATGCAGGATTTGGTACACGTTGTTATAGCAGATGTTTTCTGGCCGGTCTATATAGAAACTAAACAGACTATATTCCCATTTATCAGGATTATATATACATACTCGTCCAGCATAGCCATTATCTGCTTCGGAAGGTTTTTGTATGCCTTCCTGAAACGCCATTAGAGACAATTCCGGATTAATACTCTTTTTTTCCTCCAAAACAAATTTCGAATCCATAAAATTCTCTTTAAGCTCAAGCGAAAGAGGTATTCCAACCTTTATGCTCTGCCATCCAAAAGACTTAATGATATTATCATAGAAGCCTCCGAACAGAAATTTGTTCATTCCATTACTATCATTCCAAATATAAAGGGGTGAGTATATATTTTCAAAACTGTCCACATTTCTTTCCTGAATTAAATAACATTTAAAAAATAGCCCAGGAAAACCATCTGTCTTATTCCCATTCTCAGCCACTCTTTTTCTAATTATCTGCATGTCATAATCACTGGGCAAGTTAATTCTATATTGCATTCCAATCATATATGCGCCTCCTTGTCCTACTGGTTTATATATTTCATTTTACCACCATAAAGGCAATCTGTAATGTTATTACGTGGATTTACATAATCTACTTCACATTTTGTGTAAAAAATTATACCTATCCCTGCAGAAGCCTAATAAATAATCTAAATATGTAATAACCATTCGGTCAGACATTATTTACAGTATAAATAACAATACCCCGCCCATTTCAGCGAGGTATTATCATTGTATTATTATACCATTATGTTAACAAACTTAAATATAAAAGATATATATATAGTTATTAATATTTTATAGTTATTACCGGCTTAATTAAGTCGCTTGGCTTGTTTCTCATGAGCTCTAAAGCTTCTGCAACACTGTCCAGTCCTTCAAATTTATGTGTAAGCATACCTGATACATTAAGTCTTCCAGTTACCATTAAATTAGCAAGACGTTCAGTACGCATACGGCCGGCTGGCATCAAACCACCAACTATTCTGATGTGACCCATTCCTACTCCCCATGCTTCTCTTGGTATCTTTACAAAATCACCGGAGCCCAAATAGTTTACGTTAGAAATTATTCCACCTGGTTTTACTGATTTTACAGCTTCAACGAAGGTATCTACATCTCCACCTGCAATGATTACTTTATCAACACCTTTGCCTTTTGTTAACTCCATAACCTGTTTGTCAATAGGACCATTTTTGTAGCTTATAATATCAGTTGCACCGTATTCCTTAGCAAGAGCTACGCAGTTAGGTCTGGTTCCAACAGCTAATATTCTGCCGGCACCTTTTAAAGCAGCACCCTTAACAGACATAAGTCCAACCGGTCCAATACCTATAACTAATACATCCTCACCATAAGTAACTTCTGCAAGTTCTGCTCCATGGAATCCAGTAGGAACCATATCACTTAACATAGTTGCTTCAGCCGGATCTATACCTTCAGGCAATAAAGCAAGGTTTGCGTCAGCTTCATTTACATGGAAAAACTCAGCAAATACACCATCTTTGAAGTTTGAGAACTTCCAGCCACCAAGGCATCCACCTGAATGCATTGAGAAGCCACGTTGTGATTCCAGCGCACCCCAATCAGGTGTAATAGCAGGTACAAGTACCTTATCTCCCACTTTAAAATCCTTTACCAATTCTCCAACTTCCACTATTTCACCAACAGCTTCATGTCCAAGAATCATATCTGTACGTTCTCCTACTGCACCTTCATATACAGTGTGAATGTCAGATGTACATGGAGCTAATGCTATTGGACGACATATGGCATCAAGTGGCCCACATTTAGGCACATCTTTTTCTACCCAACCGGTTTCACCGATTTTTTTCATTGCATATCCTCTCATATAGAAACCTCCTAGAATTATGCGTCATTATTTTAACATAGTTTGTTATTTATTTAACAATATATCAAATATACTTTTAGATGTCAATATAAATATTACATTTTTTCGACAGTATTTTAAAAAATTACTTCATAATTCGACCATTTTCTTCCACTATCACCTATAACATCTTTAATAGTCTTTGAAAAAAACTAAAAAATATTTATATTCTAAAAAAAAGTACCAAACCAACAGGTTTGATACCCATACCTATAAATTGATTACTGATATATCAAAAATCATTCCCGGTCATCCAGGGTGTTTATAAAATTCCACATACGTACCGACAAGTCATCGTTTTTTTATCCCATCCGGTTCCCTTACCATTGGAGATGAACAGCAATACAGGTATCTGTGGTTTATTTCCCTGACCTACCTTCTTTGCATTATCTAATATGTACCGTACTTCATCAATCATTGTAGCAGTGGCTTTTCTTGAATAGAAAACTGCTTTGCAACTATGATAAGAATAATTTTTATTGATTTTTTCAATACTCCCATTTTCTTCTCCTAACCACGGCGATTTTGTCATATTCAATCTTGATGAAACATATCTCAGCCTATTCAAAACACATAAAGATTTGAGAATGTAATCAATTTCTCAGAGACCGCCATTTTTTATATACTGTTTTGGAGTAATCCCCTTATACTTACGAAATGTTTTAATAAAGTAACTAATATCATTAAATCCGCAATTTAAAGCCACTTCAATTATGGTATTGTTTGTTGTTGATAATTGCTCACATGCACACTCAATCCTAAAATAATTTAAGTACTCAATGGGAGTATGATAGGACATCTCTCGAAAGAAACGGCAGAAATATTTGGGATTCATTCCGGAAATTTTGGATAAATCTTCAAGAGAGATGTGCTTTGAATAATTATTTTCGATATAGCTTAATACCCTTTTAAATACCATCACATGCTGCTGGGAAATACGGGTTTCACTGATATTGACGGTGTATAAATGCTGGCCTACCAATAAGCCCAGAAGCTGATAGAGATAGCCCTGCGTTAAAAACTCATATCCGGTTTTTTTCTCGGACATTACCAGAAACAAATTGTCAATTGTATTTTTTATGCCACTTAAATTGCCTGGTAACTGCTGTTGGATTGTTATTTCATGTCGAATGACTCTTTGTAGAAATTTTGAACAAATATTATTCTCTTTCAGTAAAATATTCATATTAAAAACCAGACATTCATATATACAGTTCTCAGGAATCCCCCCATGTAATGTTCCGTCTTGTAAAAAGAGAATATCGCCTTTATTGGCAACAAAGGTTTTATCATCCAATGTCAGTTGAAACGTCCCTTCAAGGATACGGATGATTTCATATTCCGGATGCCAGTGATAAGGCATTTGATACCTGATGTGACTGGGTTCTATATGATAATACTCTACTGGAAAATCAAAGGTTCCTTGCTGCCTGTGTTCCCTATATTCAAAATATTTCATTTGCTATCCCTACCCCAAAAAGTGAATATTGTCATATTTTCAGTCCATTATAACACAAGATTTACTATCAGGACCAAATTATAATTAAAATATCTACAATAAAATTTTGAAGCATGAACTGGTATATCTAATATCCACAAAGGAGGGTTTTTAATGGCAAAAAGCAGATTAATTGGTGACTATCCGGTAATAGGTATTCGTCCAACCATTGACGGAAGAAGAGGACATTTGAAAGTACGTGAATCTTTGGAAGAACAGACAATGAATATGGCAAAAGCTGCAGCCAGATTGTTTGAAGAGAATTTAAGATATTCCAATGGAGAACCGGTAAAAGTTATTATTTCGGATACAACAATTGGAGGTGTTGGAGAAGCTGCAGCATGTGCAAATAAATTTAAAAAAGCTGGTGTTGATATTACATTAACTGTTACTCCTTGCTGGTGCTATGGAGCTGAAACAATGGATATGGATCCTATGACTATTAAGGGTGTATGGGGATTCAACGGAACAGAAAGACCAGGTGCAGTTTATTTGGCTTCGGTACTGGCAACCCATGCACAAAAGGGACTTCCCGCCTTTGGTATCTATGGTCATGATGTGCAGGACGCACAGGATACATCTATTCCGGAAGATGTTAAGGAGAAATTATTGCGCTTTGGACGTGCTGCAATTGCAGCTGCAACTATGAGGGGAAAATCCTATCTGCAGATAGGCTCTGTCTGCATGGGCATCGGTGGTTCCATAATTGATCCTGCTTTTATTGAAGAATACCTGGGAATGAGAGTTGAGTCTGTTGACGAAGTGGAAATTATCAGAAGAATGACAGAAGGCATTTATGATCAGGAAGAATATGATAGAGCTCTCAGATGGACAAAGGAAAAATGTAAAGAGGGTTTTGACAAAAATCCTGCTGAAGTCCAAAAGACCCCGGAGGAAAAAGAAAAAGACTGGGAATTTGTAGTGAAAATGGCCTGCATCATTAAGGATCTCATGAATGGAAATCAAAACCTTCCGAAGGGTTGTGAAGAAGAAGCAGTTGGTCACAATGCAATAGCTGCCGGATTTCAGGGTCAGAGACAGTGGACAGACTTTTATCCTAACGGTGACTTTGCCGAAGCAATTCTGAACACCTCCTTTGATTGGAACGGGGCAAGAGAACCGTATATTCTTTCCACAGAAAATGACGTATTAAATGGCCTGGGAATGTTATTTATGAAGCTGTTGACAAACCGGGCTCAGATTTTTGCAGATGTACGTACCTACTGGAGCCCCGAGGCTGTTAAGAGAGCAACAGGATATGAGCTGCAAGGAATTGCAAAAACTTCGGGAGGCATTATTCATTTGATTAATTCTGGTGCCGCATGTCTTGATGCTGCCGGAGAGGTCAAAGATGAAAATGGAAATGGAATAATAAAACCCTGGTATGAAATTACTGATGATGATCAGGAAGCCATGTTAAAAGCAACTACCTGGAATGCCGCTGATTATGGCTACTTCAGAGGTGGAGGTTTCTCATCCAGATTTGTCACTAAAGCAGAAATGCCTGTGACCATGATTCGTTTAAATCTTGTTAAGGGCCTTGGACCTATGCTTCAGATTGCCGAGGGCTGGACTGTTAATCTACCCGATGAGGTTACGGATATTTTATGGAAGAGAACAGATTACACCTGGCCTTGTACCTGGTTTGCCCCCAGGACAACCGGAAAAGGTGCATTTAAGGATGCCTATACTGTAATGAATAACTGGGGAGCGAATCATGGTGCTATCTCTTATGGACATATTGGTGCAGATTTAATTACCCTATGCTCTATTCTCCGCATTCCTGTAAGTATGCATAATGTTCCAGAAGATAAAATCTTCCGCCCTGCTGTATGGAATGCGTTCGGAATGGATAAAGAAGGCCAGGATTTTAGAGCATGTGCTGCTTTTGGTCCACTATATAAATAAAAATCCACAATTATATGTTCTTTTCTTTATCTCCGTCTATATTTATCAAAACTTAACGGGCCAGATCAATTTGGAGGATATTATGAGTGACAATGAAACATTGAAGGTAAATCATATAAAAGAACAAATTTGTGATATTTGCTACAAAATGTGGCAGTTAGGATGGGTTGCCGCAAATGACGGAAACATAACAGTTAAACTGGAGGATGGCACATATTTGGCAACTCCGACAGGTATTAGTAAAAGCTTTATTACCCCTGATAAAATAGTCCATATTGATAACAGCGGTAAGCTTTTAGAAAACAGTGAATATAGACCTTCATCAGAAATAAAAATGCATATGAGATGTTATCAGGAAAGGGATGATATAGGAGCTGTACTTCATGCCCATCCCCCTGTTGCCACCGGTTATGCAGTAGCTAACGTTGCATTGGATGAATACTCAATGATTGAAACAGTTATTGCATTAGGTTCTATTCCAGTTACCCCATATGGTACACCTTCTACTTATGAGGTACCCGATGCCATAGCTCCTTATCTGGGAATACATGATGTGGTATTGCTTCAGAATCATGGCGCTCTTTCTGTTGGCGCTGATTTGCTTACTGCATATTATCGCATGGAAACGCTGGAGTTATTTGCAAAAATAAGCTTAAATGCTCATCTGCTTGGAGGAGCAAAGGAAATATCAAGGGAGAATATTGACCGGCTGATCTCTATGCGGGAGAGTTATAAGGTAACAGGAAAGCACCCGGGATATAAGAAATATCCAAAGGGTAATGAATAGCAATAGGTGGAATTGCAGGAGGAGTAGCAATGAATACATATCATCTGGCAATTGATATCGGTGCCTCCAGCGGAAGGCACGTATTGGGCAGCCTGGTTGACGGCAAAATCTCTATAGAAGAAGTATACCGGTTTGATAATGGTATGGAATATAAAGATGGACATCTATGTTGGAATACAGAAAAAATATTCATGCATATTATAGAGGGCATGAAAAGATGCAGAGAGCTTGGAAAGCAGCCCATAAGTGTTGGTATTGATACCTGGGGCGTTGATTTTGTTCTGCTGGATAAGCACGGCACAATACTTGGTCAGGCTGTAGGGTACCGGGATGGCAGGACAGAAGGTATGGATGAGGTTGTAAACCAATATATTTCAAATGAGCAGCTATACTATAGAACAGGTATCCCAAATCAGATATATAACACTCTCTACCAGTTAATGGCGGTAAAGCAAAAAAATCCAGAGCATTTGGAACAAGCGGATGCTATACTGATGACTCCTGATTATTATAACTATCTGCTTACAGGTGAAATCAAACAGGAGTATACCATAGCCACCACTACACAATTGGTTAATGTACACACCAGGGACTGGGACTTTGAACTGATAGACATTCTTTCCCTTCCCCGTAATATTTTTAAGAACATACAAAAGCCCGGTACGGTAGTTGGTAATCTCAGAAAAGAGGTAGCAGAAATAATAGGCTATGATTGTCAGGTTATTATGCCCTGTTCCCACGATACAGCATCAGCAGTTTTGTCTGTTCCTGATACCTGCGATGCTACTCTGTATATTAGCTCCGGGACCTGGTCACTGGTAGGTATAGAATTAAAAGAGCCAAACTGTTCCAGGGATAGCATGGAAGCAGGCTTTACAAACGAAGGTGGTTTTAACTATCGTTACAGATACATGAAAAATATTATGGGGCTATGGATGATACAATCAATAAAAAAAGAAATAGGCAAAGGGTATTCCTATTCAGACATCTGTGATATGGCCTCTCAGGAAGAAATAACCTCCGTTGTGGATTGTAATGATAATTGTTTTCTGTCCCCAAACAGTATGGTAGAAGCAATAAAAAACTACTGTCAAAAAACAGCACAGCAAATTCCTGAGACATTGGGGCAAATAGCCTCTGTCGTATACAACAGTCTTGCTAAAAGTTACGCAAGTACCATAACCCAAATTGAACAATTTACCGGGATGCATTTCAATAGTATTCACATTATCGGCGGAGGCTCCAATGCAGATTACTTAAACAGGCTAACCTCAAAATATACCGGTCGCAAAGTGCTTGCTGGTCCAACAGAAGCAACTGCAATCGGGAATATCCTTGCTCAGATGATGAGCTATGGGAATATCTCTTCCCTGTCAGAAGCACGTAAATGTGTTGCTGCTTCTTTTGATAACAAAGAATATATTAGCTCTGAAACAACTTAGGCTATTACTCTTTCTTTACTCGCATATTTTATTAGCGAAGGGGAGGGAGACAACTCCCCCCCTTCAATGAAATATTTCTGGATTCTCCTTATTATTTATTAATATATAAATAAGTGGGTGCTTACCCATAGTCTTTATTTTTCTACAATATTCATCATTTTTTCAGTTCTACGTCTATGTAATATCAAAGCAGTTCAAGATACCAATATTTAATAATAATGAGTTTGTAATATTAATTTAGATAGAATTTTAATTATTCCAAAATGGTTAAATTAAACTGTTTCAATGTATATTAATCAAAAAGCTGGAAATAATTTTGTTGTAGTAATATAGTAAAATCTTAATCAATAAAGGAGAAGTTCCATGAAGGACTATAAAAAACTCAACCAGTATTTATCAAATTTAGCTGTTTTAAATATTAAACTACACAATTTGCATTGGAATGTTGTAGGAAAAGAATTTATGCAACTTCACACTTTTACTGAGACATTGTATGAAGATGTGTTTAAGAAGTTTGATGATGTGGCAGAACTAATTAAAATCAGAGGCGAAAAGCCTTTAGCAAAAATGGCAGATTATCTGCAAAATGCATCTATTTCAGAATTGGATGATTGCAAATTTTCCAGTACTGTACTACTTCAAACAATTCAAGACGACTTGACTAAAATGAAGAACCTGGCTACTGAAATTAGAAACGATGCGGAAGCAGATGGTGATTTTGGAATAGTAGCTGATTTTGAAGACCATGTTGCTGATTATAGTAAAAATTTGTGGTTTATAAGGTCAAATCTTCAATCGTGAGCAAATAATTCTTGCCATGGATTCAGGCAATAGCAATTTAGTTTTAAAGATTTAATTGATTGTACAGTTATTAAATTATCAGCCAATTGGTAACATTTACAGGGCAGTCTGCCATAAGACTGCCCGTTTTGCTTTTCTCTGCAGACTCAAGTAAATAAGGCCGGCCTATCATTCGGAAAGCTGATTTAATGCCCGGTCTGCCTAGATTCAAAATCAGGATTATTTCTTTCCTGATATACCGAAGGCTGCATACCTGTATTCTTCTTAAATACCTTGCTGAAATATCTGGCATCGTTATATCCCACCAGAAATGCCACATCCACTACCGAAACAGAGAGATTGGACAGCAGCTCCTTGGCCTTTTCCACTCGGATTTCTTCCAGGAATCTGGATATATTTTTCCCGGTCTTGTTCTTGAACAGCTGGGAAAGGTAGCTGGGGTTCAGGTAGTGCTCCTGAGCTATTTTCGACAAAGAAAGATCCTCCGCATAATGCTCCATCATATACTGTTGGATGCGATTAATTAATGTACCCTCTTCCATATGTGACATTCCGAAAAATTTGTTCATCAGCAAAGTAATATCATTCTTCAGTTCCGACAAGTCATTGAACTTCAGCAAGTAATCAGGCTGAAACAAATCGTTGACAGAAAAGCCCGGAATCTGCATGTCAAGCTTAACCACAGCCCGTTTGATAGCATTGTGAATTTCCAATACAATGCTATCAAGTAAAGCAACAGTATATTTTTTTTCATTTCTGGCATCAAATATTTTATCCAAAGTACGATTGATATTCTGTAAATCCCTTTTTTCAATAAATCCTATAAGCATATTGATTGAGTGGTATACAAACTCAGAAAAAACAAAATCGTTCACGGTGGTATCCTCACCATGAAGTACAGGTGATTGTCCCGGCAGTATCTTCCTCTTAAGAAGGTCCACACATTGCTGGTATATCTGGGGAAGATACTGAATTTGGTTGCAGGTATTACCTACTGAAATAGAAATACTCAGAGGTTTACTAGAACAAATTTCTTTTTTAAGCAAGGTATGCAATTTGCCGGCTATACTGTAAGAATGTTCAGACAGATTATCCCTGTATAGGTTATCCCCGTTTAGTAAAATACGAATTTCATTAGGGCATAGCGGATTGGGAAAAACATATGCATCTATCCGGGAATAAGGCATTGTTTTCAGTATATGCGAAATGCTCTTTTGAATAGTCTCAACCAGTTGATCGGGCAAATTACCCAGTCCCGACTCTTCCCTAACATAGGCCAGCAGAAGTCCGAAATTTTCGTATGCAAATTCCACTCCTTCCTCTAAAAAGAGGTTGTATTGACGATATAAAAGATTATTAAGATATTTTTCATACACAATAGCCTTACTTTTTTTTATCTGTCTGGAAAAATCCCTGATCTGTTCCTCATTTTCCTTTTGATGACTTATCAGGTTGACAATCAGACCCAATGTTTCATTCAGCTCATTTTCATCAATGGGCTTTTTTATATAATTGGTTATCCCTAATTTAATAGCCTCCTTGGTGTATTCGAAGTCGTCATATCCACTGAGAATTATGAAATATATATTGGGATATTCTTTTTTCACATTCCTGATTAGTTCAATCCCATTCATAATGGGCATTTTAATATCAACCAGGATAATATCAGGTTTCACTAAACTAACAAGGCTTAGAGCTGCTTCCCCGTTATCTGCTTCTCCTACCAGCACAAGCCCCCTCTGCTCCCATTCAATCTGATTTATAATACTTTTCCTTACAAATTTTTCATCATCTACAATCAAGACACGGTACATTCTCACCCACTCCTATTTTGTCGGCCCTCAGAGCCGAATGTTTCCACTGCTTTCCTTTCCAACTTCACTGGTTAATATGTAGTAAATGTAATCAGCTTTTGATTGTCAGTATCTATGTGATTGGCGGTATCTCCATTATTACAGTGGTTCCCTGGCCCGGAGTGCTCTCTATGGAGAAACCGAGACGATCCTGAAACAGGAGCTTTAATCGCATAAAAACATTCATGATGCCCAGATGCTGAGGTATATCGGATTTCTCAATGGAATTCTCACCATAATGCATTAAGGCAGAATTAATGACCTCCAGTTTCTCTGCTGCTATTCCTGAGCCGTTGTCCGAAATTATAAAACGTATTTTCTCCTCATGCCAGTCTACGGTCAGTAACAGCAATCCACCTCTGGTAATGTTTTTGAACCCATGGCTAATAGCATTTTCAACAAAAGGCTGCAGGATAAATTTCACGGTCTTATATTCATATACATCGGGATTGATTGTATACTTTACCCTGAACTTGTCTTCAAACCTGTACTCCAGGATTTGAGTATAACTGCGTATATGATTAAGTTCATCCCGTATGGACACCACCCTTTGACTGCTTAAATTGTACCGGAACATATTTCCCAGATTTTTACATATAGCTATTACCTTTTTATTCTCATTCTCACTGGACAACCCTATAACAATTTCAAGGGTGTTATACAGAAAATGAGGATTGATCTGATGCTGCAGGGCCTTAAGTTCAGTTTCCTTTCGAATCAGTTCAATAGTCTCGTTCTTTTTAATCAGAGTATCAATTTGATAGGTCATACTGTTGAAATCCTTCACAAGCTCACCAATTTCATCGTCGGAAGTGGCAGGAATGGTAAACTGAAAATCACCATTTTTTATTCTTTCCATACCTCTCGACAATTGTACCAATGGATTGGTGATTCTCTGGGAAAACCGGTATGAGATAACAATGGTCAACACTAAAAGGGAAAAGGAAATAAGAATGAACAAAATCTTTAGATTATCCACTCCTTTGAGTATAGATTTGTATGGTAAAACGTTAACAATTTTCCACTTGGAATACTCAGAGGTACCGAAGATAACCATATATTCGTTTGAATCAATAGTTTTGCTAAAATACCCCCACTTCTGCCCCTTTGGCAGGTATTGAGCAATTGTGAAGGATGGGGTTTCCGGGTAACTGTATACTATGTTTTCATTCTCGTCCAATATTATAGTATGTTCGATATCCAAATATTCATTTTTGAAAAAGTCCTCAAACTGCGTTTTATCAATATCCATAAGCACATATCCTATTACATCCTGAGTAAATGAACTATGTATTTTGTAAACCATGGTATATACTGGTTTTCTGTCTTTTTCAGCATAATAGTTCTGTGGATTGTCTATAAGAATAAGCATCCGTTCCTTTGAATTTTTAGCTTCAATATACCATTTGTCCTCTTTAAAATTATAATTGGGATTCTGATTAATGCTGGTATAAAGGGTAAAAAAAGAACTGACGTCATTTTCCATGAAAATGGCAATCTGCAGATTACTCCTTGAATAGACGAAAAGCTTAAGAGCGTTGTCAATATACTCCGCATCTTTATAAGAGTAAAAATCCTTATTCTCAGCATTGCTGTCAGCTATTTTTTGGATATAGTGGTTATAAGCCAGAGATAGGGCAATACTCTCAATTCCTTTAAAATAGGAATCAGTATTTTTAATCATTTGGCTAATCATATAATAGCTGTAGCTCTGCGCTTTAGTTTTAACTGAATTATAATAAATGACATAGGAAACCGAAAAAAAGATAGTTGTTGACATAAAAGTTGCAATCAAAACAAGCAGAAAAACTTTATCTCTAATTCTCAAGCTTCTAAAGAAACCCTTTAATTTAATCAGAAAATTATTCATTGTGGTGACCCCCGAGGAACTAAAAATTTTACAGGTTAAAATCTAAAAATAATACCATTGTGGATGGAATGTAGATGCTATACTAATAGCGGGTCGACCAATTCACAGCACTAATTATAGCATTCAAAACAGTATTTAGAAAGAGGCATTAATTATATTAGTTCAGAAAGGATGGAAGAAATGAAAGGTAGAAAGTTTTTAAGTATTAGTCTGGGAGTAATGGTATTTTTATCGTCACTGACGGGCTGTGGCTCAACCAGTAACAACGGATCATCAGCAGTGTCAGAAGGTTCAACTGCAGCGACAGCTTCCACAGTTTCGGAAACGGAAACGAAGGAAAAGGCAGTTATTAGCTTTATGAAATGGGGAGAAGGTTCAGAAAGAGATCTCGATCTGGATAGCATTGAAAAGTTTAACGCTGCCAATCCCGACATAGAAGTAAAGGGCGAAATTATTAAATATGATGACTATTTAAGTAAAATTAACACTTTGATTGCAGCTGGTTCCACACCTGATGTTTTCTACATAAATGAATATCTTCCTGTAGAATGGGGACAAAAAGGCATCGGAGCCGATTTAAGACCATATTATGAAAAGAATGGTATTGTTCCGGAAGACAAGTATGTTGGTTCAGCTCTGTTTAAATCCAGCGATAACAAAATCTGGGGTATAGCTTCCAGTCTTGCCACCATGATGATATATTACAACAAGCAATTGTTCCAAGATGCAGGAATTCCCTTCCCATCCACTGATGCAAAATCCTCGTGGACATGGGATGAAATGTTAGCTGCAGCAAAGAAGATTACAACAGATAAAAATGGGAAGCACGCCGATGAACCAGGATTCGATCCCAAGTCAATTAAAGTTTATGGTATACTTGCTCCTACCTTCTGGCTCCACAACATGAATCTGCTTTATAACAACGGTGCTTCTTATGCAACTCCAGACGGAAAAGCTCTGGGACTGGGCACTCCGGAAGCACTTCAGGTTATGCAGGGCATTTCGGATATGATAAATAAGGATCACATAGCCCCTTCCATCGCTGTTACTAAATCACTGCCCGCGTCGGCTTCAATGCTTATCAACGGTCAATTGGGAATTTTGCCCAGCGGTACCTGGGATGACGTTAACTTTGTAACAGAGAACTTCGATGTAGGTGTTGCACCATATCCATCAATGAAGACTTCTGTATCAATTGCATGGGCTTCCTGCTACATGATGTCTGCTACCACCAAATATCCTGATCAGGCATTCAAGTTCCTTCAGTATGTTACTGATGGTGATCTGAATGAAAACGTTCTGAAAATGAATCTGCCAAACCTGAAGAGTTATTACAACGATGAAGGAAAATTTACTCAGTGGTCAGATATGAACAAGCACACATCAGACTTCCTGAAAGCGATACCATCCATTATGAACATTTCCATCACTCCTGAGAATGTCACCCTAAAGAATTTTGGGCCTATTGTTGACCAGACTATCAGCCCCGAAATGGACAAGCTGTGGTTGGGAGAAAAGACGGCTGAAGAAATGGTTAAAATCCTGGAAGAAAAGACAGCTGGCAAATGGCAGGGATACTGGGATAAATAATAATATTTAATTGATTATAACGGTCCCCTCCGAAAATGCATAAGAGTATGGAAATGCTTTCGGAAGGGGCCTTTCTTTTGAAAGGTGAGACTCATGGAGAAAATGAATAAATCAAACAGGCGTACGCTTATTAATAAAAATTCCGACACTTTATGGGGCTATTTCTTTATATTACCGGCAATTATCGGTCTGATCCTGTTTTATTTTGGCCCTATGCTGTTCAGCTTTTTTATCAGCTTTACCTCCTGGGACATTATCCGCCCGCCCCAATGGATACTCTTTGAAAATTATTCAAGAGTATTCAACGATGAGCTGACTATGAAGTCCCTGGGAGTAACACTCTACTATACCTTGATTGCAGTACCGGCAACCACTATTGTATCTCTTTTGACTGCCGTACTGCTCAATTCAAAAATAAAAGGTTTGTCTTTCTTCAGAACAGCCTTATACATTCCCTCCATAGTTCCAATGGTGGCTAATGTAGCTCTTTGGATGTTTCTATACAACCCGGCTTTCGGACTGTTCAACCATTTTCTTGGACTATTCGGAATACCTCCCCAGGAATGGGTGTATGCGAAGGAAACAGTGGTTCCCTCCCTGGCTCTTATGGCCGTCTGGGGTTCAGGAAACACAATTGTGATATATCTGGCAGGCTTACAGGGAATCCCCCATGATCTATATGAATCTGTTGAAATTGATGGAGGTAACGTTATTCACAAATTCTTTAACGTAACACTTCCAATGTTAAGCCCTGTTATTTTTTACAATATGGTCATGGGCATTATCGGAAGTATGCAGGTCTTTACACAGCCCTATATCATGACACAGGGCGGACCGGACAATGCCAGCATGTTTATTGTACTGCTGTTATACAGGACAGCTTTCCGCAACCAGGAGATGGGTTACGCCTCAGCAATGTCCTGGGTATTGTTTGTAATGATTGGTATTATGACATTAATAGCATTTAAAACATCTAACTCATGGGTGTTTATCGAAGGTGAGGATAAAAATGGCAAAAAAGAATAAACTTAAGCCTGGAAGAGTTGTTGTATATTTAATATTAATTTTATTATCTGTGTTTAGCTTATTTCCGTTTTTTTGGCTGATCAGAAGTTCCTTTATGAGCTCCATGGAGATTTTTGCAATGCCCATGCAGTGGCTGCCCAAGCGGATGCGTTTCGAAAACTACAAAGAGGCACTCAATGCGCTTCCTTTTGCAATATACTTCAAAAATACTTCCATCATTGTCATACTGAATATGATTGGCTGCATTCTCAGTTCCAGCTTCATTGCATTTGGATTCTCCAGAATCAACTTCAAAGGGAGAAACCTCTGGTTTGGACTTCTGCTGTCCACAATGATGATTCCCAATGCAACAGTCCTGATTCCCCAGTTCATCGGATGGAAGTTCGCTGGGGCGTACAATACCTATTGGCCCCTTATTTTACCGGCATTTTTCGGTAATGCTTTCTTTGTATTTTTATTAAGGCAGTTCAATTACACCATACCAAAAGCATATGATGAAGCGGTGTTTCTGGATGGGGGAAATTATTTCACCATATACAGTAAGATAATACTTCCTCTTTCCAAGCCTTCACTCACTGCTGTTGGGGTGTTCACCTTTATGTATAACTGGAACGATTTTTTTGGACCATTGATTTATTTAAATACAGATGATAAGTACACCCTTTCGCTGGGGCTTCAGTCTTTCATCGGTCAGTATAATTCTCAATGGAACCTTTTGATGGCGGCATCCACCTTCATTATCTTACCGATGATTGTCATGTTCTTCTTCGCTCAGCGGTACTTCATTGAAGGAATTACTTTCTCAGGTCTGAAAGGATAGAATGTCCGTAACATATTAGCTTCCAGATATAACAGCTGCAGAATACAGAGATTACCTTCAGCAAAACATTTATCATAAAATTAGAAGGAGATAATCAAATGTTAAATAATATATCCAGTTGGAACACCTGGGATATCAGGTGTCTCAACGCTGTAATGAAAATACCTGAAATGGCCGAGCTTCGCGTTGCAGTATATGATACCGAAACGCACATATACCAGGACGAATTCCTCTGGTCCAATGTAGTCCGGTTTGGCTATCACCATCCTTACGGAAAGTATTTTGATATTGATCTTAATTTCATGGATGTTGTATTTTCATTGGAATTTGCCAGCCATGAGGATAAGTTTGTATATAAAGTAACATTTAAGAAAGTAAACCCCAGATATCGGTTAAACATAGCATCAATGTTCCGTTGGGGAGCCAGAGGCGACATTCTGATGGGTGACAGTTCCATCAGAATGTCAGCAAAAGGGCACGATTACCGGTTTGCTTTTTCGGGTCTTCAGGACAGAGAAACCTTTGTAAATACAAGTCATCAGGGTATTTTATTCCATACCCGTTCCCCGGTTTACATTAGCTGCAATTTAGACCTGACACGGGAAGAAATGGATGAATACCTCCAGTGTAAACGTAATGAGTGCATTGCTTCCTACAGCCATGGTGAAGGCTTCTTATTGGATACTCCCCAGGCTATAATGAAAGGTATTACATGGAATACCATCTTTGAACCAATTGGCAAACGCATATGTTCTCCGGTTTCCAGAGCGTGGTGTACCGGTAACGGTACCGGCTTCGGCTCCTATGTATTGTTCAACTGGGATACTTTTTTTGCAAGCCTTTTAAGTGCGACACAGGACAAGGACTTTTCCTATCAACAGATACGCAGCATCATGCAGGAAATGACTGAAGACGGGATGATTCCCAACTTTGGAGCACAGAATGCCTGCAGCATAGACCGTTCCCAACCTCCAGTGGGCTCATATTGTATATTGAAGCTTTACAGACAGTTTGGGGACACGGAGCTGCTGAAAGAGACTTACGAAAAATTGCTCAGATGGAATTCCTGGTGGATGAATAACCGTGACGGTAATGGTGACGGTTTGCTGGAATGGGGTTCCAATCCCTATCCTGAAGGTCGAAGAGTACAGTATGAAGCAAATAATCTACAGGCAGCAATGTATGAGTCAGGCCTGGATAACAGTCCAATGTACGACGACGTGGTATTTAATACACAAACCCATACCATGGAATATACAGATGTGGGCCTGAATGCACTATATGCCATGGACTGCTGGGCCCTTTCTGAGATTTCCAAAATTCTCGGAAAGTTGGAACAGGCAGAGCTTCTGGAAAAGGAATATTTCAGAATGCGAAAAGCTATGGATGAAAACTTATGGGATGAAAAGACCGGCATTTTTCTGAACCGCTATTGGGATGGCCGCTTTAACTACCGGCTGTCACCCACTAATTTCTATCCTTTGATTGCAGGAATCGCCTCCCCTGAACAGGCACAGCGCATGGTAAAAGAACATCTACTGAACGAAAATGAGTTCTGGGGTCCCTATGTCATACCAAGCATTGCCAAAAACGACCCTGCATTTCCAGACAACGACTATTGGAGGGGCAGAATCTGGGGACCTATGAACTTCCTTGTAGGTGAAGGGCTTAAAAGGTATGGCTTCTATGATGTGGCCTATGATTTTGCACAGAAGAGTCAGGCGCTGTTCCAGAAGGAATGGCAGGAAAAAAACCATATTCACGAAAATTACAATGCCATCACCGGCGAAGGCTGTGATGTAAAAAACGCTGACCCTGTCTATCATTGGGGAGGACTGCTGGGCTATCTGGCCATCTCTGAACTAATTGAAGCGCAGCCCTGGGAGGGTATGCGATTTGGAAACCTAAAAGGCGAATACGCTGCCGTGAGAAATTTTCCTGTTGGAAATGACATTTTTGACGTTCTCATGTGTGGTTCCCTGTCAGTTCAAAAAAATGGAAAAGAAATAATAAAAACGGAAGTACCTGCCATGATTAAGGGATTTGTCACCGAAGGAGATGCTCTATACCTGGAAATTGTAGCTGAAGAACCCGGTAATTTGGTTTTGAGAACAGATCCCAAAATAAAATCGGTAATTGTAAAAATAAAGGACAGAACAGTTGTTTTTGAGGGAAAAAATGAAATGGTCATTCCCTTCCAATAGAACACCAATTCCATTACCTTTTAAGTAAAATGTCAGAAAGGGATGTATAGATGATTAGCCAAAAAGATAAAGAAATAATTCGGAGTTTAGCTGGTAGAGTTCGTGAAATAGCTGAGCTGCCTATTATGGAACAGCGAAAGCAAAGTATATATAAGTTTAATGCTCTAAATCCGGAAAAGCCTCTGATACTATGCTATCCGGAAGGTGTCTGGAGAGAACTGCTCCCGGAAGAGGAAATGCAATGTGAGAACCCAAAGCTGCGGGCCTGGGAATGGACCCTGCGAAGTCAGATATATTGGTGGGAGCACATCAACGATGATAATGTATTGGAACCCTGGTTCAACATTCCCTGGGATATCACAGTGGGAGATTATGGAGTTGAGATTAAGGAAATACATGGAGAAGGTTTGGGCAGTTACCGTTACGAGCCCCCTATTACAGACCTGGAGAGGGAATTTGAAAAGCTTCATTTCAGAGAGTACAGGGTTAACAGAGGGCTTGTACAGGAAAATTTAGCCCTTGCCCAGGAACTCTTTGGGGATCTGCTTCCTTCGAGAATCCGCGGATATACATATTATACCTGTTCCATTACATGGGAAGCTATAAAGCTCATTGGAATGGAAGCTCTATTTACTAATATGTACGATGACCCGGATAACCTGCACCGGCTTATTCATTTCCTCGGGGAAGATCAGTTAAGGTATTACCAGTGGTTGGAGCAAGAAGGACTGGTTACTCTGAATAATGAAAACGATTATGTGGGAACAGGCGGTGTCGGCTATACCCATGAGCTGCCTCAGAAAGACTGGAAACCCGAGTCACAGTTGACTTTAATGGACACATGGGGCCGGACAGACTCTCAGGAAACCATCGGAGTATCTCCTGCTATGTTTGCGGAGTTTGTTCTACAATATCAAATTCCCATTCTCAAAAAGTTCGGCTTAAACTGTTATGGCTGCTGCGAGCCCATACAGGATCGCTGGCAGTTTATCAAAGAAGTCCCGAACCTCAGGAAACTATCTGTTTCACCCTGGTGTGATCAGGAAAAGATGGCTGATTACCTTGGTAAAAGTTATATTTTCAGTCGTAAACCAAACCCTTCTCCCATATGTACAGATTTTGATGAGGAAATAATCCGGAAGGATATTCGCAATACCTTAAAAATAGCAAAAGACAATGTGCTGGAAATCATTCTGAAAGACACCCACACAGTCCGGAACCAGCCCGGTCGCATCACCAGATGGGTGGAAATAGCCCGTCAAGAGGTTGACTCATTTTAAAAAATGTGTCAGCAATCAATATTAAACTTACCGGGTTTATCATAAATGTCGATATATCCCGGTATAAAACAGTCAAATAATTCAAGCCATATAGTGAAATAAGATAAAAACACAAGGGAATCAAAATGTGACTTTGATACCCTTGTGTTTTGCATTTCAGTGGTCTTTTTTACTGCATTGGCTGAACAGACAGCAAGGTTTTTTAATTCTTCTGCCACAACTACAAACCCTTTTCCATACTGCCCTGCTCTGGCAGTTTCCACTGTTGCATATAAAGTAGGTATATTGGTCTGTTATGTATTACCATCAATTACATTACCTTCAGTCATGTCTGCTATATTTTTCCATCCTCCTTCAAATATGCATAATTCCATAAGTGGCTAGCATCTACATATTCATTAATCCTGCAACATCAATAATAAGACTGATACTTCCGTCACCAAGTAGCGTACAGCCTGAAAGGCCGCTTATAGCCTTGAATCTTTTTACATATTCAGGTAATGTCTTGACTACTACCTGCTGCTGTCCTAAAAGTTCATCTGCAAATATGCAAAAGGTATGCTCTCCCTGTTCAACCATGATAATAATGCCTTCTGTCAAATCAGTAACCATTGTTTCTATTCCAAATCTCTTATGAATTCTGATGATTGGATAGCATTGTCCTCTTATCATAATCATTTCATTGTTGTCAGTATCGTAAAAAATATCTCTGTCCTTTGGCCTAAAGGATTCCTTAATAGAAATAATGGGTATGGTATAACATGAGTCTCCTACTTTAATATTCATCCCATCTATAATTGCCAGGGTCAAAGGTATCCTGAGAGTTATTTGAGTACCTTTATCAGGTATGCTGTCTACATGCAGAGAGCCACCAACTAATTCAATATTTCTGGCTACTACATCCATTCCCACTCCGCGGCCTGAAAATTCAGTAATTTTATCATTGGTTGAAAAGCCTGGAAGCAGAATAAGACTAAATACTTCCTGATCCGTCATGTCGTTTTCACTTCTTTTAAGCAGCTTGTTTTCTCTGGCCCTTTTCAATATTTTTTCTCTATCCAATCCTTTACCATCATCTCTGACAATTATGAGTACATCGCTTCCTGAATTTTTTGCTTCCAGAGTTACAATCCCTGTTTCAGGTTTTCCCTTTGACAGCCTTTCAACTGAAGGTTCTATTCCGTGATCAATAGCATTTCGGACAAGATGCATAAGTGGGTCTGAAATATGTTCAATTATATTTTTATCTACCTCGGTAGCATCACCGATAATTTCCAGCTTCACATCTTTATTTAACTTCTTGCACATATCCCGGACAATTCTATGCATTTTATTGAAAGTAGCCGAAAGTGGAACCATTCTGATTGACATTACCATATCCTGTATTTCAGTGGTTATTTTGTTCAGATGTATTGCAGCCTTATGAAAATTGTCCATTTCCAGCCCCTCTAAATCGGGATTCTGAATTACCATGGCTTCGGCAATTACCATTTCGCCCACTAAATCCATCAGCTTATCCAGTTTGGCAACACTGACACTAATGATACTTTGGGCAGCTGAAGCAGACTTCAGTTCTTTACTTCTTTTGTCGTTATCCATTTTAGTTGGTTCATTATTCAGCCCAAAATTCTCAGGCATAATATCAACCTTTTCTTTGGTATCCTGACTGTTATCACAAGCAAACCTGTTACCAAAAATGAATTCTATTTCCTCTTCGTCTTCCATTTGCTTTAAATCCAGTCTTTTCAGGAAGATTGTCTGCATCAGAAAATCATACATCATGTCATAAGAGAATTCTGACTTCAAATAAATACAAAATCCATCACGTCTTATAATCTCTACTGTTTCATCATTATCGATAATATCCTCAGGTATATACATAATTTTATCAGTTATAGTCTGCAGGTTACGAACTATACCATAAGCCCGTATATTTTCCATTTCGCAGCCTTCTTCAAAATAAATAACTGCTTTAAAAATATTTCTTTTTATTTGATCTGAATCCTGCCTTTCACATTGGCTTTGATGTCCGATATCAGATTTTTCTGCTTCAAAAATTGGATTAACCCGTAAATTATTATCTTCTTTTAGTGTAATTAAAAACTGCTTCATTTTGTGAATCAATGGAAGAGGATCACCGTCTGCTTTTTCATTATTCCTGATTTTATCTGTCTCGCCCTTTATAAAGTCGACTCCATCAAGAACCATATCTGACAATCGGGAAAAATTAAGCTTCTTAGGTTTCTCTTCTCTTATGTAGTAAAATATATCCTCCATTGTGTGGGCCAGAGTTGATATATTATTAAACATCATCATTGTTGCAGATCCTTTTATGGTATGCATGATCCTGAAAATTTCATTAATTATTTCTTGGGTAAATAAATGACCTTGCTGCTCACTACTTAGGATAGACTGTTCAAGCTGTTCAATAAGCTGTGTCGTCTCAAATAAAAATATTTCAAGCAATGGTTCATTCGTGTATTGTTCTGACATATTAATACCCTCCAAAACAGTTATTAGTGAAATGATGATATTACTTTACATAATATTTTCCTTCAAATGGCATTGGTTATTTTTCAGTACTTAACAATATAAAACTGTTAATTTATCTGCTAGTCCAAATTGATTTATTTCATGGATTTTACTTTTGTGATTTTCCATAGATTTTGGGAACTCTTTCAGTAAACATTACTACTGATATAATACTTTACAACATTTTTATCTTTTTCGACATTATTTGCATCAAACCGACTGATTATTTCCTACAGACTTTTCCAAGAACTTAATTAAATGGCGAGATGCTCTTTGTAAGGGTAAGGAGAAATGCATACTTACGATCCTCATGAATAAAATTTTTTTGAACACCCTACATGAACTGGCCCCAATAAGTCAGAGCTAAAAATCTAACTTATTGGGGTCATATCAATTCAATTTTGCCTATACATTGTGCTTTTATTTACTTTTCAATATTATTACAAAACCTCAATTTCAGAAGTTATATCAGTACTTTCCAAATTCCACATCACTTAATAGTATATTTGATTTTGGGTTTACTTCTGTATCCTTTTGTTCAGTACTTTTGCTTTCCATTGCAGACAAGTCCTTAAGCCTCTTTAGCAATTCTGGGGTTAAGTTGCCATATGTACTGGTATTTGCTGCTTTCTTAAGTTGATACTGATTTACTGTTTCTTTCAGCAGTGCAGCCTGAACGGAAAGCTCCTCACTGGCAGCAGCAATTTCCTCTGAAGTGGCTGAGTTGGACTGTACAACCTCTGACACTTGCATAATTCCCTGATTTATTTGCTTTATGTTAACAGCCTGTTCATTGGAGGCATTGGCTATTCCGTTAACAAGGTCTGCCACCTGTTCAATTCCTTCTACAATTTTATCAAGGGCCTGGGCTGTGTCCCTGGCAATTTTTGTACCACCCTCAGCCTTCTTAATTGAGCCTTCAATCATTTCAGTAGTTTCTTTTGCTGCATTTGCTGAACGGGCTGCAAGGTTTCTTACTTCTTCTGCCACTACTGCAAACCCTTTTCCGTGCTGTCCTGCTCTGGCTGCTTCCACAGCTGCATTTAAAGCAAGTATATTGGTCTGGAATGCAATATCATCAATTACTTTAATAACTTTTGATATGTTTGTGGAGGATTCGCTGATTTCATCCATTGCCTTCAACATTTCCTGCATTTGAGAATAACCTTGTTTAGCGTTCTCTTTTGCATCCTCAGCCAGTTCATTTGCCTTGTTTGCATTTTTGGCATTCAGCTCTGTCTGTGAAGATATTTCTTCAATAGAGGCTGAAAGCTCTTCTATTGCACTTGACTGTTCAGTGGCACCTTCAGAAAGTAGAATACTTGAGTCAGATACCTGTTTTGAACCTGCAGCAACCTGCTCCGATGCAATATAGATGCTGTATAATACTTCATTATTCTTTTTAACCATTTCAGACAGCTTATTCCCCAACAAATCATCAGTAGAATTGATTGGAACCTCTACAGTCAGATCTCCTGCTGCTACTTTTTCAGCTGACAATGCCTGATTGCGGATATTTTCGATCATTTTTCTAAAGGATGCTGCCAGGTTTCCGACCTCATCCTTACTGTCTATATCCACATTGACATTTACATCTCCCAGAGCTATTTTATCAGCTGCAAACACCATATGCCTGATTGGTATGCTAATTACACGAGAGATATAAAAGCCAAGTCCAATTGCCAGAATCATACCAAGTAATATAACAATAATCATTAAAATAGCTGCATTTGATGTGGTTGTTTCATTTTGTCTGGACATATTCTCAGCATCAGTAGCATTATTCTTCATTATGGTATCAAAATTAACTCTCAACTCCCTGCCTAGTTCATCACAATCATTGACAACAATTCTTTCTACTTCTGAATCCTGTCCGGCACTATTATATTTTAAAGCTTCGTCTATGTAATCTTTAAAACTCTCCCACTGTGACACCATTTCATCATACAGCTCTCTGTCCTCCTGGGTTACTATGGTCCCTTCATATTTTATAAATGAATTATTAACTTTCTCGGTAAGCTCTTCAATTTTAGCAATGCAGTCTGCTTTTTGTTCTCCTGTATTCACTACAGTTAATTTTAATGCATTATATCTTAATCGCTGAAAATCAGCACCTGCATCACCTATATATGCAATGCCTAATGTGTTCTGACTATATAAAATCTTGGATCCATCATTTACTTCATAAATACTTTTTAATCCCAAAATACCAACTATTGCTGAAATAATTGCTACTGTAAGAAAGCCCAAAATCAATTTTATTGAAATTTTTAAATTTTTGTACCATTGCATACAAATAACCTCCCTTAATTTTAATCTCCTATATGTTTCTAATTTGCCACTTAGTAAATTATGCATTTTTATATGTTTTCTTTAGGTCACTAAATAAATATGTAATGTTTCTCTTATATCTCACAATGGATTATGTATTTTATACTATTTCATTTAAATCGCTCAATTCATCTTCAGCCAAGAGTCTCTCACAATCCAAAAGTAATTTCACCTCATTCCCTATCTTGCCAATTTTCTTTATATAACGGTTGTTGAAGCTTTTATTCATTTGTGGTGGTTCTGCCATATCCTCATCCGAAATTGTAATTACTTCTGCTACACTATCAACAATAAGACCTATAGATACACCAGAGATATCAACCACTATTACACAGGTCCTGTCATTATATTCCCTTGGCTCCTTCTTAAACCTGAGTCTGACATCCAAAACCGGAATTATTTTGCCCCTCAAGTTGATTATTCCCTTCACATATTCAGGAAGCTCCGGTATTTTAGTTATGGTCTGAATACCGATTATTTCAATGACATATTTGATATCTATTCCATAGCTTTCCTTGCCTAATGAGAATGTCAAAAACCGATTTTTTTGGGTATCTTCTTCCATTTCTATATTATCTTCAAGCATGCCTGCCATATTATCTCCACCTTTCCTTTGTAATTGCACAATTTCTATAAGTGACTTCACTTCTTACATTTACATCAATGCTTATCAACATAATCAGAAATAAAAACTGGATTGGTATACATAAAAGCCCAATATTACACAGTCTCATTTCCTGAGCCATTTATGGAATGCATGAATTCTGTAATTTCATTAATAAGTTCATTAGTAATTTCACTAATATTTAGCATTGATTCATTCATATTTTTGTTACATGTATAACCTCCAGGCTTATTACAAATATAAGTATGACTTTACATAAGATTCCTTTATAGTCTGGCAGATACTTTTTTATTCAAAAAGTTAAAAGCTTATAATTAAATTAACTACTAGCATAAATTGTTTAACATAGATATGACTTTTACGATTTTATATTAATTTGAGGATTGTATATACTTACTCAATATATATTACTACTCAAACATTAAATATACAATATTTTTCTATTATTTTCGACAATTTTTAACATTATTCTTTGTTAGATGATACCATGTAAAGTCTTTCATAAGCTGGACTTACTATAACTCTCAAATATTAACTTGTCCATTAAGAGAGTTGTTCCTGCTTAAGACTTTTCTGAAATAAATAGCTTAACAAGGTTATTTATGAACTGACCTCCATAGGTCAGGCTAAAAATATGATTTAAGTTACATGAATTATACTTACATAAAACCCAGACTCTCTCAATAGCTTTTCAAATAGGGAAAATCTACTCTTTTCAGCATGTTTATGATTAATAGCCATCTGTTATATGGCAAAATCCAGATAAGATTTTCCGGTAATTGCTGAATAATCCAAAGAGGTTCTGCAAATTAACTGCAGAACCTCTTTGGTTTATTCAGCTGCACTATATTATCACTCTCTAATTTGAATCATTAAACTCAGGATCACGGATACGACCAACTATAATTATTGCTATCATAAAAATAATAAATGTAAATACAAATGGCAAGCGACGGTCAATACTTGAGAGCCATCCGGCCAAATAGCCAAATGGTGAAGCAAAAGCAATTGTAAAAGACATAATCAAAGCATTTATACGAGCCCTCTCCTGTGGGTTAATATTTAACTGAAGCAAGGCATCTTTACGAGGCATTACAAGGGCACTGGCTATTGCGCCAACAAAAACATAAATGATGACAAGGGGAATGTTACCAATTGGAGTCAGTATAAGAAGAATTGAACAGGCAGCATACAATACCAGTCCAATCCACATAGGTATTCTGAATTTTACGTATTCCAGGCGGTGCTGAACTCCAATCATAAAAATTAACATTACTGCCGCATTCAGAATAGGAAAAAACGCCAGATAACGATCTGCTATACCAAGTCTTTGTGTAACATACAGGCCAAAGAAGTTTGTACTGATAAGATTAGTTATATGTAATATAACAGATACACTAACCACTTTCATAATTTCCTTATTCTTTAATACTTTGGGTATCAGATCCTTGTATTCATATAACATCTGTAAAACAGATATACCTTTTGTTTCGGCCATTCTAATCTTTCCTTGCCTAGTTTCATCGCAATACCGGAAAGTAATAAACGCCTTAATTAGCATATTCAAAGCAAAAACCAAATATAAAACACGGATAACCGGAACAACACTGAAAGAATTTATCAGAAATCCCGAAATAGGTGCAAAAAAGATTGCTACCAGACCACCTATGTTCGCCCAGGTATATACTCCTACCAGGTCTTTTGGATCTGCATCTTCAATCAATAAGCAAAACCATGCAGTCTGGTTGATCTGCTCAAAACTGTTAAATAAAACTGCAATTAAAAAGAGCCAGAAATTATTAGAAATAGCCCATATAAGGCAAGCAACACACCAGCCAAAGAAATCTCCCATGGCGGTTGTAAACCTACGTCCCAATTTGTCGGTGATTATACCACCAAAAAACGAAAAGAACACCTGAACAAACATGGCAACCGATAAAATCAGTCCGATTTGAACGTCGGTTATTCCCTGGGTGTACATATACAGTGTAGCAAAAGGAGCAATTAAGTTGTACGGAATACCCCAGAGAGGTTCCATCAAAATCAGAGTTTTCGGATTTCCCCGGTTATTTTTCAATACTCCGATTAAAGGATGTTTTCCAATAGTTTTTATTTTTTGTACTATATTCACTGTATTTCTCCATTCTACGACTATTTGTCATGAATAATTTAACATTTGCATTAATATTAAACTATTATTTGTCAAATGATAAAAGGATCGGGTATTAATATTCCGTTTGCCCACTCCACTTTACCACCACTTAGAAGATATTTTTTTAAATTACGTTGTAAAGAAGTTTCCTCAGGTAAGTTTTCAAACGGTATATCCCTTCTTCCATAAACCCAGTCAAGAAAACCTGGACTATCATCCTCCTGGCTAATTAACCGAAATGATTTCTGGAATTGTATTATTTTGGAGTCATCCGGGAGTAATTTTTTTAATGCCGGAGCAAGTAACCATGATCCACAAATCATATCCACCTTAGCATATTCGGGATAATATTTACTAAAAAAGTTTCTGGCATCCAGATAAGATTTTCTAAGCTTACAACTTGTCATATCTGCATCCGATGGAATATGTATGCTAATTAACTTTTTATCATTTTGGGTTATCATTTCGTACTCTAATTCACCAATACGAAATTCTTGCATAGAAATCTGCCTTACAGCCCACCAGCCCCATACATATTTAAATTCACCGTATACTTTATTATGATAATATAAGAATCTTGTAAAAAACTTCATTGTTGCAATAAATATATCATCCGGAATTCCCATATTTTTATATCTTTCGTAGGCAATACAGGCAGCATGCAATTGACATGTTAACATCTTTAACCCGGTCTCATCCGGTGCTAAAATTTCATTAAGATCATTTACTGCCTTTTCCCAGGTACCCGGATCATTCATTTTAGCAATTTCAGCTTCGATACTATTAAAATCTATTTCATTTTCATATTTGATAACCTTATCTTGAACCATTTTGGGTACATCGATTAACAGACATAGTTCATCTATTGTCATTTATACACCTCCTATATCTTCATAATTCAGTTTGTTCCCATTAAAGGAATAGTCCGATGCCTTTCAATAAATACTATAGCTTATTTATATCATATTCTCTTAAAAAGTCTATTGAGTTTTCTACATTATTTCTTGATTTTTCATTAACTTTCTCCATAATACGTTCTTTTCATGCTTTGAGTATATAAATGATGCAACTTGGCATTTCTTTGTAGTGGGTATAATATATGTATATATACTATAATATTGTACTGAATGGAGAGGTAGCATAAAGATGATATCACACGAAGAAATGGAGTATATCAAAACTCGATTGGATTTCTGGGATAAATTAAGCGATTTAGAAAAGAGCATGATTGAAAGAAATATCTCAAAAGTATCTTATAACGCTGGTTTTAATCTTCACAGCCCAGACAACGAGTGTCTTGGTGTCCTTCTGATAAAAAGTGGCGGATTAAGAGTCTATATCTTATCCGAAGATGGACGAGAAGTCACCTTGTACCGACTTTCTCCCGGAGATATTTGTGTGCTGTCTGCTTCTTGCATTTTAAATAGCATTACCTTTGATGTGCATATTGATGCCGAAAGTAAAACTGATGCTTATCTGATAAACATTAGTACATTTAGTATACTCAGTAATCAAAATGTATATGTAGAGAATTTTGCATACAGAAATGCAATTGAACGATTTTCCGATGTTATGTGGGCAATTGAACAAATCCTTTTTATGAGTTTAGATAAAAGGCTTGCTATTTTTCTGCTAGATGAGATAACAAAAGCAAATTCAACTGAACTCCACATAACACAGGAGCAAATCGCCAAATATATTGGAAGTGCCCGGGAAGTTGTTAGTCGTATGCTGAAAGTATTTCAGGCAGACGGAATTCTTGAGCAGTCAAGAGGTTCAATTCACATTATTGACAAAGAAAAGCTACGACGGTTAATATGACTCTGATGCCTGTAAAGCCTGATTAATTACATTAACCATGATATCTTCCGTCATCATTCCCGGTACATATCCTAATATATTACCTTCCTTATCAATCAAAAATGTGGTTGGAAACGCTGATATTTTATAGTTAAAGAGAACCTCTCCTGTTTCATCAAATACTGTTGGAAAGGAATATCCCTCATTTTTCAAAAAAGAAATGATTTCTTCTTTTCTCACGTCCTGATTGTTAGGATACTCCTCGCTGGCCGGATTTGCAACTCCCAAAAATACTATTTCATCCTTGTTCATGTTATATGCCTTATACAAATTTTCAATATCAGGCATTTCCTTTTGGCATGGAGGACACCATGTCGCCCAAAAATTAAGGAATACCACTTTCCCCTTGTAATCAGAAAGAGTGTGCTGGTTTCCATATTGGTCCATTAAGGTAAAATCATAAGCAGGAATCTTATTTCTTTCTTCTTTCGATGTATCGTTATTCACTGGAGCTTTATTTTCTGATGATACCTCATTATTCGAAGCAGCATCAGAACTGTCCAGTGAATCTGATTTGTTTTTTATATTTTGAGAAATATTCTGTTGGTTATTACTTATAGTATTTAAGTAACCAGATACATTATTCATCCACCCGGTGAAAATCATTGCTCCCATTATTATCAGAATAACTCCTCCAACTTTAATGGTGTATTTTACCAATTTCTGTCGGGCCTTCAAAAAGTTTAATACTTTTGTAGTAAACAAGCCTAGTAGCAGAAACGGAATTAAGAAACCCATAGCGTAGACAAATACAAGCATGTTCCCCACTGCTGATGTTGTTGCCCCAGAAGCCATAATTAAAACAGAGGAAAGTGCCGGTCCAATACACGGAGTCCATGCAAAGCTAAAAGTAAATCCCATAATAAGTGCTATAACAGGATTCATTTTTTTGTTTGTAAGGTTTAAGCTTATTTTTCTTTCTTTTTGTAAAAATGAAAAATCAAAAACACCAATCTGGAACAATCCTAATAATATAATCAAGATGCCTCCGATCCTGGTAAATATTAGCTTGTTGCTGCTGAAAAAGCTTCCCAGTGTTGTAAAAGACATTCCTAATATGAAAAAGCTAAATGAAACTCCCAGGATAAAAAACATTGTGTGAATAAAAACTTTTTTTCTTTCATAAACGATGGTACCATCTTCTGCCACCTTTTTTCCACCACCTGCCAGATAGCCCATGTAAATAGGTATTAGCGGTATTACACAAGGAGAAAAGAAAGATAATAATCCTTCTAAAAACACAAGTATAAAACTGACACTATTTGTTCCAATGATATCCCCTATCATAATATTCTCCATTCACGGTTATAACCTTTTCTATCAGATCATTGATAAAATTGCATGTTTTGTTTGAACTCCCACAACACGGTTTGTTATTTCTCCATTTTTTATAACAACAAGGGTTGGAATACTCATAACACCAAAAGCCTGTGCCAGTTCCGGTTGCTCATCCACATTAACTTTGCCTACTTTTACTGTGTCTTTCTCTTCTGCCACCTGCTCAACTATTGGTCCTACCATTCTGCAAGGTCCGCACCAGGGTGCCCAGAAGTCTAATAATACCGGCTTATCTGAATTGATAACCTCCTGCTGAAAATTTTGCTTTGTTATTGTTAATGCACTCATATACTATTCTCCTTTTTAATAATTCATTCTATTTAGTTACTTTTTGTCATCTGAAATTGTATTCTGTAACGATACTTTCTCTTCCGTTCATTTTGTCATTATAGTATTCGTAGAAAGAAAGTCCTAAAAAGCTTCCAGCAATATTAAATACATTTCGATACCCCATATGCTGAAGTACTAAAGTAGCATTGTAGCTCCGTTGACCAGTACGGCAGTGTAAATATACCGGTTTATCCTTTGGAATCTCGTTTACTCTTTTCCTAAGTTGGCTTAACGGAATATTGACGGCTCCTTTTATATGCCCTTTCTCAAATTCATATATTTCCCTTACATCTATAATTATATTTTTATTTTCAACAAGTTCTCTCACCTTATCAACATTTACTTGCTTAAAGTCGCCATTTAAAAGATTTGATCCTACATATCCCGCATAATTTACAATATCTTTTGGCGTTGAAAAGGGAGGCGCGTAGCTTAATTCCAGATCCTTTAGATCTTCAACTGTTCCACCGAACTTGATGGCAGTAGCAATAATATCTATACGCTTTGTAACATCGCCTTTACCGATGGCCTGAGCTCCTAATATTTTTCCCGTGGGTATTTCAAACAGTAATTTAAAATGCATTGGAGCCGAATCTGGCATAATTCCTACTTTATCTGATAAAATAACACGAACAATATCATAGTTTATTTTTAAATTGAGAGCCTTAATTAAGGACTCATTCAATCCGGTAGATGCACCATTATATTCAAATACCTTTATTGCAGAAGTTCCAATATACCCTCTGTTCAATGTACTCTTACCATTAATATGATCTGCAACTGACCTTGCCTGTTTTAGTGCTGGTCCTGCCAGTGATAATTTTGTCATGGTATGGGTCAAAGCATGATAAACCTCGACTGCATCGCCAACTGCATATATATCCGGGTCGCTGGTAAGATAATTTTTATCCACTTTAATAGCTCCTGTTTCTCCAATTTCAAGACCTGCCTCTTTCGCAAGATGAGTTTCAGGTGATACACCGATGGCCATTACCACAGCACTGGCATTCACTGTTTTTCCTGAAGTTAAGACAACTTTATCCTTTTCAAAACTCTCTACTTTATCTCCTACAATTAAGTTTACATTATGATCAATCAACACTTTATGGAATATTTGAACCATGTCGTTATCAAATGGCCTGAGTATTTGATTGCTTGCTTCTATCAGTGAAACATTGTACCCTGCTTCACTTAAGTTTTCGGCTACTTCAACTCCAACATATCCACCACCGATAACGGCTATGTCCTTATTGTGCATTTGCTTTATAAACTGATTCAGTTTATCAATGTCAACCACATTTCTCACTGTAAATATGTTAACGTTTTCAACGCCTGGAATCTTTGGTACTATTGGGGACGCGCCAGATGATAATATTAATTTATCATAATTTTCTGTATACTCTTCATCTGAATCCGTCCTCTTTACTGTTACAGTTTTGTTCTTTCTATCTATAGAAATAACTTCGCAATTAACGCGTGCATCGATATTATATTGTTTTAAAAACAGCTCAGGACTCATTAACACCAAGTCTTGGGCATCCTTAACAACTCCACTTAAGTGGTAAGGAAGAGAACAGTTTGAAAAAGACACGTGGGGGCCTCTTTCAAACATAATAATCTGGTCTTCTTCACTATTCCTTCTAAGTCTCGCAGCAGCCGATGCTCCACCGGCCACTCCACCAATAATTATTATCTTTCTCCCCACTATATAACCCCCCTTATACTCAATATCTATTTTCTATTGGTTCCTACATAGGAACCAATACCACCGGCAACATTAATAACGTTGAAGCCCTGCTTTGCAAGTGTTCTTGTAGTTCTTCCGCTTCTTCCGCCTGACTGACACATGATGTAGTAAGTCTTGTCCTTTGATAAATATTTCTCAGGACTTGATAACAGATTTCCCATCGGTATGTTTTTCGCAGTCTTTAAGCTTCCACCTTTATACTCATAAGGTTCTCTTATATCAATTAGTTCCACCTTACCAATAAGGTCATCTATATCATTTACATTAATCACTTTACTATAATCGTTCTTTAAAAAATTAAACATTATCTCTCCCCCAGGTTCATATTAGACCATATATTTTTTACTTACTGTTAACTTTAATTATAATGAAATTCTTAATAATATCTGTGACCATATCACAGTGTTTAATAAAATAACACTGTGATTTAATAATTGAAGGGGTAATAACCATAAAAATAAATTTATGATCACACATAGAGCCTGTGGTATTCGTTGCACAAAAATAAAACAGGCAAAAATAAAATGCACCTAGTCAGGCGCATTTTATAAGTATTTATAATATTTAATTAATATTTGTTTTTTGTTATACCAACCTGTTTTTATTTTGGAAATGCTTTAAAAATCTCTCTTTTAGCTCCGCACACAGGACATTTATCTACATGTTCCCCTATTTCAGTATAACCGCAAATGGGACATATATATATGGTTTCATCTCCGATATCTTTTCCGTTCTTTGCCTTTTCCTGAGCCTCCTGAAACATTTTTGCATGAATCTTCTCGGCTTCTAAAGCATAGTGGAAAGACTTCTGTGCATCTTTTTCGTTCTGGAATTTTGCAGTTTCCAGATACACAGGATACATCTGTTCTATTTCATGAAGTTCCCCATCAATTCCACCCTGCAAATTCTGTACTATATTTGTATGCCCAAATACAGCACCTGCTGTAACAGTAGCATCACCTACCAGGTCCTTCATTACATTAAAATGATTCTTTGCATGGACCTGTTCAGCATAAGCAATTGCTTTGAAAAGTCTTCCAATATTTGGATATCCGTCTTTTTCAGCTGACTCTCCCCATATCAGATACCTCATATGGGCAGCACTTTCTCCACCATAGGCAGATCTGAGGAAATCAGCAGTCATTGCATTATTAACGCCCATTTTATTACACTCCTAACAAAAAATTGTTATCAAATTGATTATTACCTTATTACAAATATTTTATTCTTATGCCTGTTGAAAAATTCAAGAGAGACTTGCTTTTTCCCTGATATACACAAGCCGAAAAATTCTTTGCTGTATGGAAAATACAAAATGCTCGTTGTTAACTCATAGATCATTCATTATGAATACGCAATTTCATTTATGTGTAGATATTTGATATTTTTTTGTAGAATTTTGTCCATTATAGTATTATTATGTTGATTTTTGTAAGTTTTTTGGTATAATTATCTGTGCATAAATAAATACCAGTTAAATGGAAACAGCTCATCTTGCTATTATCTCAATCTTGCTATTATCTCAAAGACGAGATTACATGTGAATAGATTGTTGAAACAGTGGGAATAATGCATTTCTTCCATTATTATCTCAGGCATAAGATTGACATTTGTCAGTATATTATGTCAACCTAATTGCCTTACCATATTATAAAAATAGATTTTCTGCTCTTCTGTTACATCATTAGCAAAACAAATAGAAATTAATAGTTACACGCTATAATCGAAGATTAAAAGGAGATGATTTCATGAAATTTAAGAGTATTACAACACAAATGACACTAATGTATGGGGCATTAATTCTTCTAATCTGTTTAGGGTTGGGAATTTTCTCTTACATAAGTTCCAGTGATGCACTAAAAACAAGTATTGATGAAAATCTGATGGAAATGGCCAGAGCTGATGCCAAGATTGTTACAGAAAAGATTAATAGTCAACTCAATGCCTTAGAAGCCTGGGCCAATGACCCGTCAATCAAAAGCAGTGAAATATCAATTAATGAAAAATTGGCATTACTAGAGGTTGAGGTTACACGAAGCGGACATAAAAATATAATGCTTGCTGATACCAACGGTATAGCTTACCAGACCACCGGATCTACTGTTGATGTTCATGATCTAGATTACTTTACTAAAGCATTATCTGGAGAAACTTCTGTATCAGACCCCATGATCAGTAAAACTGATGGAAGTGTTGTTATAGCCTTTGCAGTTCCAATTAAGGAAAATAGTAAAGTGATAGGTGTACTCATTGCAGGACGTGATGGCAATGAGTTAAGTAATTATACCAATGATATGCAATTTAACGGACGTGAAGTCTTTATGATTAACAATAAAGGTACCACCATAGCCAACAGTGATTATAGCCGTGTTCAGGAAATGTACAATATTTTTGAGGAATATGAGGCTAACCCTGAGTTAGAAAGCGTATATAATCTTCAAAAGAAAATGACTGAAGGACAATCAGGTGTTGGTGAATATACTTTTAATGGAGTAACTAAATACATGGGATATTACCCTGTGGAAGGAACAAACTGGTCTTTAGGAATAACATCACCAAAATCAACGGTTATGAGTAAGGTAAATGATTTATCCACACGAATGATATGGATATCTGTTATCTTTCTATTGCTTGGCATAGGATTAACCATATTGATTTCTCGTAATATCTCCCGACCAATTAAAGAGACCTCCAGACATCTCAATGTTATGGCCACCGGCGACTTTACAGGAGATATCTCCCAAAAGCTCCTGGCAAAGCGGGATGAAATAGGTAGTCTTGCTAATTCACTTGATAAAATGCAAAATTCCATAAGGGATATGATGAAATCAGTTGTTGATGAATCTTCTAATGTCAGTGAAATGCTGACTGCCATCAATAAAGATATGTATAGTTTAAATGAAAGTATTGAAGAGATTTCATCCACTACCGAACAATTATCGGCAGGAACCGAGGAAACAGCTGCTTCAAGTGAAGAAATGAATGCCACTTCCCATGAAGTGGAAAAAGCTATTGAATCCATTGCTTCCAAAGCCCAGGAAGGTGCAGCCACTGTCAGCAAAGTAAGTGTAATGAGTCAGGAAATGAAGGAAAAAGCAATTGCTTCAAAAGAAGAAGCTCTGGATGTATACGGCAAAACGAAAATCAATTTACAGAATGCAATTGAACAGGCCAGGGCAGTGGAACAAATTAATGAATTATCTAATTCTATACTGGAGATTACTTCTCAAACAAATCTGCTTGCTTTGAATGCAGCTATTGAAGCAGCCAGAGCAGGAGAATCAGGTAAAGGTTTTGCTGTGGTTGCCGATGAAATCAGGAAGCTGGCCGAAGATTCAAAAACTTCCGTATCCCGAATTCAAGAAGTTTCAAATCAGGTGCTGACTGTTGTAAATGATCTTTCATCAAGCTCAACAGAGATTATGGAGTTTATTGATAAGAAAGTACTAAATGATTATGAAGGTTTAGTAAAAACCAGTGAACGATATAATGAGCTCTCTATTGTTATCAATGATATAGTTATGGACTTCAGTTCAACCTCCGAAGAACTTTTGGCATCAATACAAAATATAGTTCAGGCAATTTCCCAGATAACTGAATCTGCCAATGAGGAGGCTATGGGAGCATCAAATATTGCTCAGGAAGCAGAAACCATTGTTAATATGGCTCAAAACGTTGTTAACCTGGCAAGTAAATCAAATGAAAAATCAGAAGCATTGATTAGTTTAGTTAAACAATTTAAGATCTAAGGCATACTGTGTTTCTGCCGCTTAATCCAATTAATCCAAGGATTAGCGGCAGTTTTTTTATTTTCTGAAGTTATTCTTAGGAATAAAACAGTAAATTCAGTATTCAATTTCTAAATTTGCCTTCAAGCAAACCCTTTTGCAGTATATGACCTTCCATCGCTTTCTCCAGTTGCTTTTTCGTGGCACCTGGCTTAAGGTTGAGTACTGTATCAAGAGTATAAACCTTAAACCGATATGTATGTGTACCGAAAGGAGGCTTCGGACCTGCATAGCCGATACGTCTGTATCCATTTTTACCTTGCAGGGCTCCACCCATAGATTCAATAATCTCTTCGCGAGCTATATTCTCTTCAATCACAGCAATATCCGGGGGGATGTTGTATACAACCCAATGGGTAAACGCTACAAAGGGTATTGGTGAATCCGGATCGTCAACAACGATAGCAATAGATTTAGCGAGTGGATCAACTCCTTTTATCTGCAGCGGCGGGGACTTTTCTTCCCCTCTGGCGGTATATTGTTTGGGTATCAAGCCTCCATATTCAAATGCGGTACTTGTTACAATAAGATCTCCCATTTTTACGACCTCCTTGCTTGTATACATTCCCAGTTATATTTATATATTGCCATAATTAATTTCCCTGTCAATATTATCTGGAAAAATATATTAATTATGTTGGCAATCAGTACAACTAAAAATAATTGTAAAAATAAAACGGGTATGGTGCTGTTAACCTCCATACCCGTTACTTTGAGTGGTGTTCAACTCTATTTAGTACCCTTTCATCCTGTTGATTATACTGCCATCAATGGCATTGATGGTTAGATAACTAACGTTCCGTTCAGGTATTTTTTCCCCATCTATGGCCATAATACCAAAGAAATCCCACACTGGCACAATCACTCCGGTTCCAGTACCGTTTTTATCCTGAATCCTCATCATTCCCAATCGAACCTGATCAATATTGAAATTAAGTTTAACACCGGCATAGTTCTGTGCATGTGTAACCAAAATCATTTTTGAAAAAACAGCCTCAATATCCTTAAACGGCATTAGTCTGGCATGCTCAACTTCCTGTTCTGTCACTTTATAAGGGGACTCCCATAAAAATTCCACAATTCCGGTATCATCGATTATGAACATAACCCTTTCATATGGCCAGCTCTCTGCCAGTCTCTTGCCTGTCCTTTCGTCTATTTCCACCGAAGTCCTCTCGATTTTGTTTTCAGTATATGTTATTAGCGCTCCACCAATATTGCGGACAAATTCCAGGCGGTAAGCATGATGCTCCTGCTGTTTAACAGTACCTCCTTTCAGAAAAGTTCCTCCCCAAACTTCTTCACAGGAGTAAAGCTCCATATCGGAGATTTTCAGAGCCTGGAGTGCTTTCACAGCTTTATTTATTGCATCTTCAGGTGAGATTGAAAGAGGTATCTTCTCCGCAGCTCCCAGTTCCAGTTTTTCTAAATTAACTTTACCTGCTTCCGAAAAATAGTTTCCTCCGTACCCTGAGTCTGCATAACCATTTTGCTCACAGGTATAGAGCAGTATGTTTTTATTTTCTGCAAGGTTATTTGAAATGGTCAGATACTTATGGTTGCTTCCTTCTTTTGAATAGCCTTTTATTTGCGCTACCCCATTTTCTGTTTGCTTAAATACTTTTGAGGCCGGAAGAACCTCATGGGGCTTGTCAGGTACTTTAATGCCTGCTGATTTAAATTTATCAATGCTTCGCTGTATTTTTTCCTTTTCAGCGGGATTGGTTATCTTTGGCAGTTCATTAATCCATTGCATCAGCCTCTGTTCTTCAGAACTGTATCCCACTTCATAACGGTCATTAAAATCTGCGTCTCCTATAAAATAATCAATGACTCGATTTGCTTCTTCCTGTGTAAAATCACGCTTAGTCACACGTACTACTGAAATACTGTCGATATCAGGGATAATAATATCGGCATCTACATCTACGCTTATATCTCCCTTTTGGTCGGTTACCGACAGCTTCATTCGCTTAGGTGCCTGAAGCATCTCAGTAATGCTCTTTTTATCTTTTGTATTGGCGGAAACAGTGTTTAACAACAAAGTATCTATGGAGCCTTTATCCACTTCCTTGTGTCCAGTATCTGTAGAGACAAGTTCTGATGTAGCACTGGTAGCGCCTGTATATAAGTCCGCCGATGCACACGCCGTCAAGCTGAATATCATTACAACACTTGCCAAAAGATATTTATTTTTTCTGAAATTCATCATATTAACCTCCATAAGCCATATTATGTCCATAATGAATAATGAAACTTATACACTCCATATTCGCAATGGGCAAACCGCTAAGCAGTCACAAATTTTATGAAATTGTATGCTCATACAATATGTATTGTACTGTCCAGTACTTCTGATATAAGTTTATCTTACAAGCCAACAGAAAATAATCATTAAAACCTCAACAAAATGTTAAAGAAATATTCAAAAAAAATTAACATGGCAGAGCATCATGAAAAATTACCTTCACTGTCGTTCCATTATTCAACTGACTATCAATCACCAAATGTGCATTGTGTACATCGGCTATACGTTTTACCAATGCCAGTCCCAATCCGCTTCCTCCGGTTTTTTTACTGCGGGAGCTATCAACTCTGTGAAACGGATCAGTTATTCTCTTTATTTCACTTTGTGGTATACCTTTTCCATTATCCCTCACTTCCAATACATTGTCATAGGCACGTAAGGTTATGGATTGCCCTGGTTCGGACGCTTTGGAGGCATTATCAATAAGATTTATTAACAGAGACTTCATAAGGTCATAATCCATTTTCAGAAAATCAATATCACATTCACTTTTTATTGTAATATTTCGCTCACTGAAGGTTTCAGCTGTGCTTTCTACAACATCATCAAACAATGTCTTTACACTCTCCGGTTTAATAATAATATTCTCTTTCAGCGTAATAAGTTTAAGCAATTTCTGGGTTAACCGTTCCAGCCACCGGCATTGTGTGTGAATATGGATAAGAGAGTTTTGTGCTTCTTCCTTGCTTAAGTCAGCCGACAACAGGGTATCACTGTGGATTATCATGGAAGTCAGCGGCGTTTTGAATTCGTGAGTAAGTCCCCCTATGAAAAGTTGCTGACGCTTTGCTGTTTCTTCCAACTCAAAAATATGATTTTGCACCGCATCAGCCATAGCGTTGAAATCAGCCGCCAGTTCGCCTGCTTCATCCTTAGACTGTACCTGTGCCCGTTTATCATATTCACCTACTGCAATACGTCGCGTAATATCTTTCAATTGTATAAGAGGCTTATTTGCATGCCGCACAAGTCCAATGATTAATAAGGTTCCTGCAAAAACTCCTACCCCGCAGATCAGGACAAAACGCCAGGTCATGGCAGTTATGCTATCATAAACCTCCGTTATGTCTTTTACGGTATAGATATAGTAATTATCATTAAGCAAATTAAGTCCACTGCCCACAATAAGGATATTCCTGTCACCGATTTTCCTCAATATTACCTTTTGCTGATTGTTATTATTTATTGGCAATATCTCCTGGGGCTTAATACTCACTGCAGAATAGATTGTGCCTTCCTTGCCAATCAATACAGAGGAATGGGTAGCAAATCGTTTGAAGCAATAATTAATACCTGATCTCTTAACAGCAGGATTACTTTCATTATTTAGATAATATTGCACCATTTCTGAAAAAGAAACTGATAGATTCCATTGCTCTGTTTGCGCTTGCTCGGTGGTAAGCTGAATAATATTGTCTTTTGTCTGCAGCAGCAGCAATGTACTGCATGTGATCACCACCGCCAGAAGAACTGATATGCTGGCAATGGATACCTTTTGCCATAATTTCATATCATTTAACCTCCAGCCTGTAACCGTACTTCGGGACAGTTTTTATCAAGTCGAAAGCGTCCAGCTTTTTACGCAGGTTTGCAATATGTACATCCACTGTGTGAGTATCTCCGAAATAATCTGTTCCCCAAATCTCATTGAGCAGCTTTTCACGCAGTATGGTTCGATTTTTATACTTGGCTAACATAGTAAAAACCTCAAATTCAAGAGGTTTTAAAATAATTTCTTCACCAGCCTTGGTAACAGTACGGTTTTCCAAATCCAATATAATATCTCCAACTCTCAAAACTTTATTTAACTTACCAGTCCTCTCCAGTACCTTTTCAATACGCACAAGGAGGGTCAGCATCTCGAAAGGCTTAATGATATAATCCTCGGCACCATCCCGGAGCCCTTTTATCTCAGAAGGTACATCACTTTTGGCTGTGATGTAGATAACAGGAATATTGTATTTCTTCATATATGAAAGTAATTCAAATCCATCCATACCTGGCAGCATGATGTCCAGCAGGGCAAGGTCATAGGAATGGTCAGACTTTAAGGAATCAGCTGCCTCCTGTCCATCGGAAAATACCATATAATCATATCCGGAATATTGCAGGTTGACTGCAATACCATCAGAAATTGCTTTGTCATCCTCAACAATTAAAATCCTGTTCTTAGCCATGCCATCACCTCCCTTTAGCGTTTATCATATTTATTATATCACCCAAAAAAAGTGAAAACCTCAACAAAATGTTAACACTTTTCATAATATCAGTATTCATAAACACTACAGGCTTCAGATAGTCCTGTACAAAAAGACTGCCGCTAATGCCAGTGGGCTTTAGCGGCAGCTTTGGTATAAATATAGTCTTTTCAGAACAGTTAATTTACCTTTTCCATATTTTTTGCTTATAGTTAAGCGTCAATGAATCAGGATATTCTTCAAGCTTCTTTTAAATACTGTTGGTTAAGCTCCCTATATTTTTTAGGACATAACCCGGTATTTTTCTTAAATGCAAGTGAGAAGTAATTTGTATCGTTGTAGCCAACAAGAAGGGCTATTTTACTGGCCTTCAGGTTTGTTGTTTCCAGAAGGAATTTAGCTTTTTCAATACGCTTTCTGACAATGTACTCATTGCAGCCCTCTCCAGTAATCTTTTTAAAAAGCTTGGAAAGATAATTGGGCGTGATATATAAATAAGATGCTATTTCGGATACCGATAAATCTTCTGAAAGATTCTCATTAATATATCTTTTGGCTTTTGTTATTATTTCATGAACGTTCTGTTCCTTTCCGTTGAACAACAACTTTGTCAGGAACTGCCTTGTTAATTCAAGGGCTTCTTCTCCTGAAACATTGGATAAACTGTTAAGATACAGTGCCAACCTGTTGTCGGCTTCCTCCCTGGTAGTGGTAAAATAAGCATAATATACAAGGGATGCAATTTCAAAACAGCACCTTAATATATATGACTCCGACAAATTATAGGAGTAAGTTGAGCGACAGAAAGTTTCAAATACAGTCATAACTCTTTCATTATTTTCAATCTCAGAATACATGGCATTCTTCAGTTCAAAAAATACATCCTTAAACAGGTTGTCCTTTTTCTCTGCATCCATGGTCTGTATTATTTCTTCATATTCCCTGTTATCATTTTGAAGTAAATACAACGCATCCTGATAGGACAGGCTCATGTTCTTAATCCCGCTTACAGGATTACCAACCACTATTTTTGGCTTCTGGGAGTATTCATATTTTAATATACCATTTAATTCCTGAAGCATTTCAAGAATACTCTTTTTTTGCCTGTTAAGAAAAAAGGCTATTACTATCCTCCCGCACTCATCCATAAAGGTTAATCCTTTATTTTGAGCATCTACCATACCGATACATATATTCTTAATTGACAGAGAAATAAAATACTGATCCTCTTTTGGACTTTCTATATACAAAGGCGGAACAATAACGGCCACTTGAATATTCTGCTTCATATCGTAATTGTATTTCTTGCAGAATTCACTGATTTGCTGTTCGGATTGATGTGTTTTGTTATAAATAAGACTCCTGAGAAACTTTTCGATATTCATTTGCTCAGTTACAGCATTAGCTCTATATTCATTTATATCCTCAAGCTTATCAATCTTATTTTCCTCCAAAATGGCAACCTGTTTTTTTATAGAAGCTATAAGCTGCTTTTCATCAATTGGCTTGAGAAAAAAATCATGAACATTAAGCTTAATACATCTTCTGGCATATTCAAAGCTGTCATAACCTGTTAAAACTATAACTCTGATTTCAGGGACAAAATTTACAGCTGTATCAATAAGGTCCAAACCTGTCATTCCATCCATATGAATGTCTGTAATCATTATTTGAGGTTTTTCCTCCCTTATGATCTCAAGAGCCTCTTTCCCTGATTTTGCCAGTAAGACTTCACTTATACCGAGGTTACTCCATGGTATGGCCCGTTTCATTCCCATTCTAATCATCTTTTCGTCGTCTACAATCAGTACCTTGTACATATCTACAGCACCTCTTCATATCTTTGTACCTTATTACTGGGCAAATGAACAATTACCGTTACACCTCCCCAGGTGTTCTGTTGGTAATGAAGTCCGTACTCTTTTCCAAACATAAGCTCAATTCTTTTATTAACATTTCTGACACCATAGCCAAAATCCTTATCATATTCAGATATTGAACAATTCATTTTTTCAATTTGACTTTCTGTCATGCCTGTGCCATTATCAGAGACTTCTATATAAACATCATCATCTTCTTTCCAGGCTTTTAAAATAATCCTTCCTGGTCTCCCCTCCTTTATCTTAATTCCATGATATATGGAATTTTCAACCAAAGGTTGAAGGGTTATCTTCGGAATAAGAATACTCTTACATTCTTCATCTACTTCTATACTGCATTCAATAATATTGTCATATCTTATATTCTGAATGTATAAATAATTTCTTACATGGTCAATTTCCTGTTCAAGTGGAATAACATCCTTCCCTTTACTAAGGCATAATCTATAGTACTGTGCCAGTACCTTGACAAAATCCGAAATATTATCATAACCGTCAGCTGAAGCCTGCCAATGTATACACTCAAGAGTATTATAAAGAAAGTGTGGCTGAATCTGGGCCTGCAGAGCGTTAAACTTGATCTGGTCCATTTGTCGCTGTTCCAGCTTTACCTGCTCAACCAGTTCATTGATTTTCCCCATCATATAGTTAAAACCGTTACCCAAATTAACAAAGTCTATCCCCACATTTTCTATGTTAACTCTGACATCCAGGTTACCTTCTGCTGCGCAACTCATACTCTTAACTATTTTATCCAGAGGCTTATAAGTTTTGTCTAATATCTTCTTGCAAATTAACATTCCGAAATAAGCTACTGCTACAGATATAACAATAAGAAGCACAATCATTATAAGACTGTCTTTATACATATTCATTAAAGGTATCCTGCTTACAATATAGTAATTCCAGTCTCCAATCTTCTGGTAATTATATATATCAGAAAATACTTTAAATTACCACTTGATCCCTTAAGCATTTCAGAATATTCGAATTTGGTGCCAATGGAATTGCTATTTGTACAGGATACAATAGTATTTGAGGTATCTACCAGCATCATTTCCGAGTCAAAGCTCATTGAATTTTTTTCCGAAAGTCCCTCAAATATGCTATCATCAATTACTATGCACAAAATTCCGATTTCATTGATCATTTTAGTTACAGAATAAACCGGCATATATATACTCAGCATATTCTTATCCTTAATTTGGAACATATCGTTGATACTCATCCGAAGTGTCCCCGGATTCCGACTGATAATACTGTTGATATAACCCTTTCTGAGAGTATCTTTAAATGTACTTAAGGTCATATTAATATTACCTTTAAAAATTGTACCCTCAAAAGTATAACTGTCTATAGCTATAACTCTTATTCCTGAATGTGCATCAAATGTACTCTGTAAAAAACCATTTAAATTACTGACAATCGAGAAAAAGTCAGGGTCATTTTGGCCTTCACTTTTTAAATATCTCTGAATAGATTCATCAATAATCATTGATTCTGCAAGCTCTTTATAACTGTTCAGGGTGTATTCGTAGCTTGTAGCAATTGTTGACAACTGTGTCTTCACTATATTATTTGACTGATTTGTTAAGCCAGAGATATAGAAGGAGGTAAAAAAGGTAATGGTGATTATTGATATTCCATAAATCAAGCTAGTTACAAAGACATAAATCTTTTTATTTAAATTCCAGCTATTATACTTTTTTATCAGATTATTGACCACATTGTCACCTTTCCTCGATTTTTGTCATATATACTTTATTATATCACATTTCCTTTCAAAAGTTCTTTTGTAAAAATATCCTATTTAATCTTTTTCTATACATTATCCCTTAACAGCACCGGCCATTAATCCTTTTACCAGCTTATCCTGCAGAATAATAAACAATATAATCATTGGTAAAACAGTAAGTACAAGTACTGCCATTATTACAGGAATATTCATGGAATGTTCACCCTGAAAAGCTGATATTGCCAGAGGAAGAGTTTTTGCAGCCTTAGACTGTGTGAGAGTATTTGCAAAAATAAATTCATTCCAGATAGAAACTCCGTTATAAATAGCCAGAGTAGATATTCCAGCCTTTGATAGTGGAAGAATTACGTAAAAGAAATTTCTGAACTTTCCACAACCGTCAATTTCAGCAGATTCCTCAACCTCTTTGGGTATAGTTGCCATAAAGGTTGTGAGTATATAACAGGATATTGGAATACTAAATGCAACATTAGGTCCTATCAAACCCCAAAGTTTATCATACATATTTAAGGAAGTGGTCATTTTGAAAACCGGTATCAGTGTTACATGGATGGGTATTGACATACAGGCAATAATTAGTCCGAAAATGAAATTTCTCGTTTTAAACTGCATTCTTGACAACGGGTAGGATGCACAAGCAGTTATAAACAGTAGTAATGCCAAAGAGACTACAAGTAAAATAACACTGTTCATAAAATATCTGAGGAAGCCCTTGGACAAAACCTCAATATAATTTTCCGGGTACCAGGAATCCGGAAGCTGGAATACGCCTTTTTGCAGCATTTCAAACTGTCCTTTAAAAGAGTTCATCACCATATAAATGAAAGGAAGTCCGGTTACAACAACCCAGATTATTGCCAGAAAAAAAGCGAATATCCACGATATTTTAAATTTTGGTCTTGATTTCTTCTCACTTTTTCCACTAAACATAATCTTCATTCCTTTCTTTTATGATAGATTGTATAATGAGTGCAATTGAAGTTACAAGAATAAACATTGCTGCAGCAGCTGTTGAACCGTAGCCCATCTTAAAGTGCTGGAATGACATCTTGTACATGTATGTTGCCATAAGCTCGGTCGCTGTTCCTGGTCCTCCGCCTGTCATAACATATATCAAGTCAAAATATTTAAGGGAACCAATCAGGCTGAGTATACAAGCAGTTTTGATAACAGGTTTCAATAAAGGTAAAGCTACATATCTGAAGTATTGTCCTCTTGTTGCACCATCTATAATTGTAGCCTCATAGATTTCGGTTCCAATATTACTGTAACCTGCAATGAAGTACACCATATAGAAAGGAGTATACTGCCATGCAATTACACCAATAACTGTATATAATGCATGGGGTGCCCGTCCAAGGAGATCCACCTTTCCACCACCCAACCACTGTGAAATTGTGGTTATAATACCTCCGGAGGTAGCCAGTGCATATGAGAAAAGGAAACCAATTGCAACTGAAGACATTAAAAGTGGAAGAAACCAAATAACCTTAAAAGCATTAACTTTCCTTCCAAAAGCATCAAGAAAAGTTGCCAGAGCAACCCCGAGGGGTATTTGTATCAGAATTGACAATATCATTATTATGATATTATTTTTAAATGCATACCAGAAGTTTTTATCTGCTATAAGATCCTTCCAGTTATCAAGACCTATAAAAACTTTTTTTGCTGAAATACCATTCCATTTATAGAGACTTATATCGAATGTTGCAAAAATGGGGTATATTATATAAATAACCATTATGATGAGTACAGGTGCAAGAAATACGCTGGCTGCTATACGTGTACTTCTTCGCCTGGTTTGAGCAAGTGTCATATTTTTCACAGGTTTTACCTCCATTTACTATTAATTTAAAGGAAGCCCACAGTAGAGTAAGTTTAATCTTATTCACTGCGGGCTTTCCCAATATCTGCTTATGCAGCTTTCACCAAACTATGACTACTTTTTGCTTGCCAAGTACTTCTGCATAGCATCGTTAAGTTCTTTGTTAGCTTCTTTTCCGGTCTTTGTGAGTCCGAAAATTTCCTGTGAAGTAGATTTGTGTACTTCAGCAACTTCCGGTGGTAAATATTGGTCATACCAGAGCTGTACGTTACTAGCACTTGAGAAGTCCTTCCAAACTTGCTGCATGCATTGATCCTGGATGGTATCACCCATTCCTTCTATTGAAGGAATTGTTCCTGCTTCAAGTTGCTCCTTATTATACTGATCTCCGTTGTAGTACTTAGTTGCCAGTATGAAGCAAGTATTGAGAAGATCCTTGTCATCTCCTGTGTTGAAGGAGAAACCGTTACCTATTGATGTACCAACCACTATAGATTGATCAGCACTGCTGGATTCCAGCTTAGGAAATGCAAAGTAACCGATATTCTTTGTATACCACTCTTCATTATCACTCTTCATTGATGCTGCCTGCCATGAACCATGAAGCATCATTGCAGCTTCTTCCTTATACATTAACTGTCTGTCCTGACCATCGTCAGTATTCAAGCTGTTAACTCCATCTGGGAAGTAACCAGCCTTAACCCATTTCTGGATTGTATCAGCTGCATATTGGAATGCTGGTGATTCAAAGCTTCCAGTTCCATCAGCTGCTGCATTGAATTCTTCAACACCACCGTAACGAGCTGCCAGATACATAAAGTACATTGAACCTGTCCACTTGTTTTGGTTTGCAAGAGAGAATGGTATATAACCTTTAGACTTTAATGTTTCACAAGCTTGCTCTAACTCTGCTATTGTCTGTGGAACCTTGATTCCGCATTTTTCAAATATTGTCTTGTTGTAGAATATACCGCTGCCACCTATTCCACCGTATGGAACAGCATATATTTCGCCTTTGTATGAACTCTGAGCTATTGCAGCATCTAAGAACTTAACATCGCAGTGGTTTTTCATAAGATCTGTTATTGGTACTGCAAAACCTGATTCTATATATTCATTCATTGGTCCGCCGCCCCAGTGTATATACATGGTAGGGCACTGACCAGAGCTCATTGCAACTACCAGTTTCTGTTTGTATGTATCATTTTGAATGTGAGTAGTTTCAACAGTAACATTGGGGTAATCTTTCATAAAACGGTCCACAGCACCTTGCTGAATTTCCGCAGCAGGACTGTCAGTAGCTATGTCCCAAAGGGTAAATTTCATTTCCTTATCGGGCACCTTCAGGGTACCATCACCCGAATCATTTGATGCTGCTACAGTACTTGAAGGGGCTGCATCTGTTTTAGAAGTTGATGATTCAGAGCTTGAACCGGAACCACATCCCATTACAGACACAGACAAGAATGCAAGTGCTGTCATCAACGACGCGATTTTCTTAAATTTCATACTTGATTCCTCCTTATTTAATCAGTATTTTTATGATTAAATATTAACATAACACACAACTTCAAGAAATTTATTTATGTGCATATTTTCTATAATATTCTTGACTGATTAAAAAAAGAAAATGAATTATAGAATAAAAAAAAACTATCAGACTGTAGGATTATACGAACAAATGACTGGTTTATCCATTTAAGGATAAAATAAATAAAAAATGCAGGATGAAAAGACTTAAATGTAGAAAATTCCCAATTTATGTTAATTGTTTACATCTACTCATGAATTATTTCATAAGCATAATTCTTGATTTCTTTTATTTTATTTTTTTCACTACTTTATTAATCCAAAACTCAATAAAAGTATCCGCTATATCAGAAATTATCTCTACGAAATAACTAATCATATTTACACTCCAAAAATTAAATTCTCAAAACTAATAAGTTGTTAGATAATATTTTACTTATAATTCTATATATACTTTTACACCCATAATTGTCCATCTGCTACAATTATACCAAATCTCAGATTAATTGCAAGGTTCACAGTCAGCTGTCCGGTATCTGTGAAATAAGGATATACGCAAAAGTCAGTTGAACTATAAATTGAACATATATAATTCAACTTATAAATCAACTGACTTTTGTTGCTATTTTCTTGGTTGAACAGTAATCATTAAACTTTAAACTTCTTAACCTGAGTGAGTAGGTCTTGAGCCATATTTTCCAATTGGCCGGAGGATTGAGCAATGATTTCCATTGAAGCTAATTGTTCTTCCGAAGACGCTGAAATTTCCTCCATACCAGCCGATGCTTGTTCAACAACTGAGGAAATACTAATGGCCTGATTAGCCACTTCATTTGTCTGAGTATTGATCACCTCTAATGATGTGGAAACCTCACCGGCAATTTGCGCAAGCTGTGCTACTGACTCTAAAATCCTTGCGAAGCTTTCCTTTGTATATTCTGTGGACTCATCCATAACAACAATAATTTCCTTAGCCTGGATCACATTATTAACAGCTTCATCAACTATACTATTGATACTGTTAACGATCTTTTCAATTTTCTTAGTGGAACTACTGGATTGCTCAGCTAATTTGCGAATTTCTTCTGCTACCACAGCGAAACCTTTACCAGCTTCTCCCGCACGGGCTGCTTCTATTGAAGCATTTAATGCCAGTAGATTGGTTTGTTCAGCAATACTGTTAATTGAACCAATTATATTGTGAATCTCATCCGCCATTGTGGCAAGCTGACGTACTGATTCACCAACAGTAATGGCACATTTGTTGTTTTCTTCAATTTTTTGCCTTTGTTGTTCAAGGGCCTTTTGTCCTTTTTTAGCAAGTTCCAGTGATTCCTGGGCCATAACTGCTGAATCTTCTGTTTTTGTCACAGCTTCAGAAACAATACTATTAACCCTGGTAATTGCATTTGTTGATTCTTGAATCATCATAGCCTGATTGCTATTACCCTGAGCCATTTCATTGATAGTTGTAACCACCTGAGTTAAGCTCTGGGTGGCTTCCTCTGTTGTCGAGGATAACTTCATGGAATTAGACGCTAATGAGGTGGCGACAGTTTGTATATTGTCAATAAGTCCCCTTAATTTTTGAGTCATTGTTCTTATACTATTATAAAGCTGACCTATCTCATCTTTTGATTTAATATTAATTTCAAAGTCTTTTAAATCTCCATCTGCAATTGTTTTGATTATGGAGGATAAATTCACAAGTGGCTTAGTAAATCTTTTTGAGAAGACAAGACCCAATAATCCAACAAATATGGCAGCGATAATGAACATAATAATAGAAACAACCAAAAGTTCATAAACGGAAGACATCGCCACTGAAACAGGTGTTTCTACAGCAATAAGCCATCCTGCCAGTTGGTTATAAAAATAGCTGACAATAACCTTTCTCCCTTGAATATTTGTGGTCTGCAAGGTGGAATTTTCTCCGGCAAGCCCTGCCTGTACAAATTCTAAAGAACTAAAATCCTGTTGGTTTTGTACATATTCCAAATTAGGATGAGCTAATACAATACCTTGTCTGGAAAGGACATAGACGTTAGAACCACCATCTGAAAGCTCTGTAACAAAATCACTTACTCTGGAGAGGGCAGTACTTGCCTGTAAAACTCCAATTATTTTGTTATTTCTATCACGAACAGGTGTAGACATAACTACAATTAAATTACCGGTATCCTTTGCAACAAGAATATCTGATACATATTCTTCGCTACCACTCATGGTTTTCTTAAAAAATTCCCTGTCAGCTGTATTGATCAAGGCCTCATTATTACTTTTAACCACTTGTTGTCCTTCGGCATTGGCAAGTGCAATAATAAGATCTGTATTGACTTTAGCTGCTTCCTCCAGAATTTCTTTGGCCTGTACCAGATCAAAATTACGAATAGCCGGTTGATTAGCCACCATATGTATTGTATTGAAATTTTTATCAATCATTCCGTTTATTTCTGCTTTAACAATTTCTAATTTTTCTTCATTCAGCTGATAGGTATCCTTTTGGGAAGTATAAACAAAAAAAGATACTGCTACGGCAGAAAAGATTATTAATGGAATTAAGCTGGTTGTTAACAGCATTGCAAATAATCTTGTTCTAAGTTTCATATTGGCTCCTCCTTTGTATTCCGCGTCCTTAATAAACGCCGCATTAAGATTAATACGACATTTTGATGGAAAAACTTCAAACTATGTAAACATCATAGAGTATTAAAGTTATTAATTAATTAATATTAAAAAAGCCGCATTTTAGCGACATAGAAAAGTTTGCTTTTTGGCAAACATCAGCAAAATCCGGAAGGTCCATTATTATGTCTGATCTTTTACCAAATTTGCCTTTGACGCCATATTTACGTGATGCATAATGTAATATGTGATACTTATAATACGACATAATTTGCTAAAATTCAAGAAATTTCGACTCGCAAATTCAATATTTTATTTTTATAAATATTTATATATAATTACACATAATCCACCAATCCAAAAATGGAATTGGACAATTTGAGCTAACCGACAAATGGAAGCAAAATTATATCCCGGGAACTTATCCTAAATTACATCAAATCAGGTAAAAATAGAAGGAACTCATTGAAAGACCCTTTGATTTTTCCTATAATAAAAATATCAAACTAATTCTGGGAGGTTTATTAAATGGCTTGTGATTCAAAAGTAAACTGTACTTGTACATATCCTTGCTCCCGGCGTGGCAAATGTTGTGAATGTGTAGCTTATCACCGCAGAAGTGGAGAAGTACCCGGATGCTTCTTTTCTAAAGCCGGCGAAAAAACATATGACAGGTCCATTGGAAATCTCTATAATGATTATAAAAAGAACGGTTAAAGGCACCTGCTTTCTGAAACAGCAGGTGCCTATTTATATTAGCCACATTTTTTCTATTATGAAATATTGGCTTACGGTATATTCTGGCTTTTTCATATTGGTCTTATTGGGTTATTTATTTATTTGAATTATGAGGAATTGGAACTGCCTTGAATAATATTGTATGTTTTCCTGTCCGTTTCCAATTTATTAGCTTTAGCCCGCACTTATCCATAAGGGATTCCATTTCTCTTTTCCCATAATAGTGATAATCACCAGAATCTGAAAATCTCGTAAAGAAATTCATAAATACTCTGAAAGGCTGTGGCATCCAGGGATCGCCTATCAACAGAACACCGTTGTCTTTCAAAACCCTCCTCATCTGAGTAAGCACTGCCTGCGGATTTGTGTAATGATGAAAGGATGCATTACAAATAATAACGTCAAACATACCAGCCTGAAAGGGAAGGTTTTCGGCATCCGATTGGAGTATGCTGGCAATATCACCGTATTTTCTCTGCGCAGCTCTAATCATATTCTCCGCCAGATCAATTCCATACAGCTCCATACCCATATCTTTAATGAGTCCAAAAAAATCCCCATTTCCACATCCTATATCCAGCAATCTCCCTGAACGGATATTTTCCAATTCCTGAATTAACGACCTATACATTGGCTGTACAAATTGTCCGTCACTTGAATTGACATAATCATCAGCAGTTTCATTAAAATGCCTGCGTGTTTTCTCCTTTGCGTCTATATTAATCACCTTCATACTTCCTTAATACATCCTCAAAAAATTTAATGGCAGCATCAATTTCATCTGCTGTAGGGTTTTCCTTATTAATTCCTCCTATCAATTTTAACGGTCCAAATGTATCATAACCTTTACAGCCATATGTGCCAAGAATTCTGCAGTTCTTTTCAAGTGCTATTTTTTTAACCTCTGCTGCGTAGTCCCTGCTTGGACGTCCGCAGGTATATATAAAAAACACACTCTTTCCCTGTGGAAGCTTATTGCGGGCTACATCTGTTATAGTTGAATAAAATTTGCCATATGCCGCGCCAGATGCCAGTCCTATCAGATCATATTTTTCAAGCTCCCCAACACTGCCTCTGGCGTCAATTAGCGTTATATCATACTTTTGTGCAAGGGCATCACAGACTTTTTTTGTATTTCCGTGGTGATAGGATTCATAAATTATTGCTGTTTTCAAATTTCACCCTCTCCTTCATTCTTGATTATTTATAAGCTCATGCTCACATATCAAACCTTCTTTGACTTTTTGATCTTCTTTTTTCGCTGCCTTTATAAATTCCGGCATGAAAAGTAAATCTGCTTACTCTCCTCTTTTTGCCCTAAATTCTTCCGCATCCAGCATCCTCTCTGTTAACTTAATGAATTTCATCAGTGTCTGTAAATCTTCATCACTCATCTGATCAAGTATTTCCTTCCACTGCTTTCCTATATTATTATTGTGATAATCAGCATGGCCTTTAAATGCCTTTTGCCCTAATTCAGTAAGCTCCAGGCATATTTCAGCTTCTGAAGATGGTGATGGTTTTTTTATCACCAACCCTTTTTCAACAAGCTTCTTTACCATCTGAGATGTAGCCCCTTTAGTGACACCCTGCAGTTCTGAAAGGCTTATAATACCTATTTGAGGATACTGACCTATCAGCTGTATTGTATGTATTTCTTTTCGTGTCAGCATCATGTCAGTACCGTAATTTCGTTTTACCTCCTCACTTTTATTATATTTATGCACTACTCTTTCCAATGCCTGGGCAATTTCAATATATTTATTCATTTAGCCTCCTTGTTTAGCTGCTAATCAGTTTATGTTCTAAACTTATGATATAACATATCACTCATCTTGTCAATGTAAATAAAATCTTTATATAGCGTTTCAGAATATCTATGCAGCACTTTCAATTTTACAGTAGAGAGCGGGAACATATGCCTGCTATATTTATGGGCTAAAGCAGTGTTAGACTTGAAAGTTATTAAAACCCTTGCTTCTCCTTCATTAATGCTATTTATTATATCCATAACTTCTCTTGTGGTACTGCTGTTTAACAATACCGGCAATTATAAGCATCCTCTATTCCACGTCCCTCTCCGGTACCAATAATACGTCCCGGACTTCCTGTCAGGATGCCCTTGTCCATAAGCATGGGCTCAAACACATAATCAGCCATATATTGGTTGTAGTCCCCGTCAATGCCATAAAAATATTCCTTCTCTGAATTCCCTGAAAAAGTTAAAGTTATCTGTATTAGGCTTAACTACCACAATAATCTTTCGTACTATTGCGATGGTGAAAACAGTTATAAAAATTATTGCTTTCAGTTTTATGCATCTCCTCCGGTATCCAGTTGGCAACCTGATTGTCAATGCGCATCGCCATGAATGTACGCAGCAGTTTTTCCTCAGGACTTATGTTGTCTTCTTTAAGTATTTCATTAGCTCTGCTGATAATCATATCTGTAAATCGGGATACATTCAATTATTTTACATAAAATTTGTCATATGCTTCGGCAGATACAAATCCTATAAGAATAAATTTTTCTTTAATTATTAAATCAAGTTTAGTATGATAGCAGAATAGGAAATGTTTTTCATTTAATGATCGAGTATACTAAAATTACCGTACGGGAGGAGGAATAGCGTGCATTATCCTGAAGTGATTAAGTCATCACTGGATTATATTGAGGAAAATTTAAAAGCCCAGATTACAGCTGAAGAGTTGGCTCAGATGGCAAATTATTCAACCTATCATTATTACCGCTTATTTTCATCTGTAATGGGGTCTTCAATTGCAAACTACATTATGAAAAGGCGCCTTGATCATGCACTGGTTGAAATTGCCAGCGGTCGTAAAGCTATTGATGTAGTTCTTGAATATGGGTTTAGCACATATGCGGGATTTTACAAAGCATTTGTTAAAATGTATGGCTGTTCTCCGAAAAAGTATCTTAGTATTTATCAGGAACACAGACCAACAAAACCGGAGGTGGTAAATATGTATACCGAAAAGGAACTGCGAAAAATATTAAATAACTGGGATATTGAAAAAGGTCTCCCCATAAGTGATATCTATATCAGTGACGGTTCATCAAAGGTTTCAGGAAATGTTTGGGCGGTAGGCAAGGATTATATTCTGAAATCCGGCAACCGCGACAAAATGATGAGAAACCTTGCTATATCCAAGGCCCTTCTCTCTCAAGGTTTTGCTTCCTCACAACCAATTCTGACAACAACAGGAAATGATTACCTGGAGGATAAAGAGATTTTTATCCTTACAAAAGGGTTAAAAGGTAAACCGCTCTCTAAATCAGACAGATTTGGCTGTAACTGTGTCAAGTATGCTGAACAGTATGGCAGAAGCATAGCAAAACTGCACAAAGCACTTAAATCTATACAGAAAGACATTTTATCCGATGAGGTAAATCTTTATAAAAATATTACAGATTGGGCCTTGCCCATTGTTAAGCAGCAAAATCTTCAGTGGAACATGGGTCTGGATGAAAGTTTCTTTAACGACTTTATCGAAGGTTTTGAAGTACTCTATAGTAAGTTACCAAAGCAACTTATCCACAGGGACCCAAATCCAAGCAATATACTTTTTGATGGCGGAATGGTAAGCGGATTTATTGATTTTGATCTGAGTGAGGTTAATATACGTTTATGGGATGTCTGCTATTGTGCAACCGGGATTTTATCCGAAGGCACTGATGAAGCTTATGAAAAGTGGTTAGAAATACTCAGAGGTATTCTTAAAGGTTATGACCTTGAGGAAAAACTAACCTCTGAAGAAAAACAGGCAGTATTTTATGTAATTTGCTCTATTCAGATGATTTGTATTGCGTTTTTTGAAAGCCATGACATGTACAGGGAACTTGCAAAAACAAATCGTCAGATGCTGCAATTTATTATTAAAAATAAGGAAAATATCAATAATATATTTGAGTATTAATTATGAGTTTTAATTATCTGGCAAGTGCCTACTCAGCAGTGGGTACTTGCCAGATGTCATCTTTTTACCTTCTCAAATAATTGCCGACCAATAGTGGCTTATGGCTGTGGTCAGAGCAAATCCTGCCTGTTTTAGCAGAGCAGTTCACTGGCATCATTAAGGTTAAGCTCCAGCGCTGCAGCCGGTGACGGAATGGACCTCCAACAACTTATGCCTCTGCACTGTGTTAACTAACATAATGCTGGTCTATGTAACTTGCCAGCTAACCAGGCAGTTCCTCATTGCCAACCAAAACCGTTTTATCCAACACTGCAAGGTACACATCCAAATGGTGATCAGCAAGAAAGTCCTGTATTGCCGAGGTTGCTACCTGTAAGGCTTCATCTTTGGGGTATCCGTAAATACCGCTTGAAATCAACGGAAAGGCTATACTTTTGCACTGGTTACTGATGGCAAGCTGAAGGGAATTTGTATAAGCGGAGCGAAGAAGCTGCCGGCATTGTTCAGCTTTGTTATGATTGTAGATGGGGCCCGCTGTATGTATAATATACTTTGCAGGTAATGCAAACCCGGGTGTAATCACAGCCTCACCGGTCTTAATCGGGGCCAGTCTATCACAGGCAGCTTGTAACTCAAGTGCTCCGGCTGCTTTGAATATAGCTCCGCAAACACCTCCTCCCATTCGAAGCTCAGTATTGGCAGCGTTGACGATAGCATCAACTTTCATTTTTGTAATGTCTTGTCTGACAATGGTTAATGGCATTGGTATACCCCCTCTATAAGTAAAGAAATACATCAATCTGCATTCCTCATTACATAATCATCAAAGGTGAATTGAGGCTTATTGAATTGAGGCTTATAATATTTCCCAAAAAGTTCAAAATTCTTTCTGGAAAGAGTATCTTTAAAGAAAAGTATAGGCTAATTTACAAATAAATACAATAAGTGTAATTGTCAGATATTGCATCAGCTCAACACTAAATTCTTTAATCAATTAGCATTCCTAAAGTTTCGATATGCTACTGGCAATAAAATAATACTTGCTGCAAGAGCAAAAACAATAATAAACTCATAGGGTTGTACCATTATCCCAAACAAATTTATAGATAAATTATTAATAATATTAGATATATTAAGCATTTTTACAGGGATCAAATTAATCAAATGATATATCCACAGTACATCTGGAGAAACAGACAGAAACATAGGTATTATGGTGAATACTGTCATAACTGCAAAAACTATAAATGGAGATTTTAATTTAGAGGATAACACTATTGTCAATGTGGATGAGAATATGTTAGCAACTAAAATCAAAATAGAATATAAGAAAGCAACTTTTCCGATAGTAAACGGAACTATTGACAAAGGCCAATAAAGTTGAATTGGTGCCTTTCCGCCATCCCACCCGAATAATACCATGGATGCAATATATGAAGTTATTATAAGAACTATGCTTAATACAATAGTAAATGTTATTCCGGTAAATAGCTTGGCACATATTACTTTATTTCTACCGTATTTTGAAGAAAAGATAAGACTGTCCGTTCTATCTGTATACTCGCCTGCAAATATTGGGGAAATGCAAATAAAGCAAATCATACATATTATAAGAGCTGTTGTTTGCATTAATGAATAGAACCTTGTATATCCACCTGTATAGGAAAAAACAAAGGGTGTCTTAACATTTTTACTTATATTTATGGAGTTTGCTTTTTCTTTGGAGCTCATTGAGGTATTTTCTATTTTACTTTCAATTAAATCCTGACGTACTGTGTAGAAATCATTAATTTTTTCCTGCGTAATTGATGGCAACTCTTTTCGTCCATCTATATCATATACTCTCCTGATAATAGCATAAATTTCTTCATATGGACGAGCATACTGCTGATATTCATCAGTATGTTCATAATCACCATCAGTAGGTGGAATATGGGAATATGCTTCTATTGCTTCCGAAAGTATGCTACCGTTTATTTCTCTGTTGGACAACTTTCTTGCGTATTCACGGTTTTTCTCCATATTATCATATTTACTTTCAAACACCTTGCCATTTATGTAATAATCTCCCATCAGAGGGCCAGCACAGCTAAAGGCAGTCAAAAAAATACCAAAAATCAATGTAATTATAGTACTACGTTTTCGAAGAATTTTTTTATATTCAAACTTAACTAATTCCAAATAACTATTCACTCTTCATTACCCCCTCACTGAAATGATACAAATATAAATCTTCCAGTACTGCCGGTACAGCAACTGCTGTTTCACATGGTGACTTTTCTGCTACAAGGCGTAATACCGTTTTATCAGCTTCAGTCCGCATATTTATAATTGAATAATCATCAATTAATTGTTCTGCTGTTTTACTGTCTACCGTACATTCATAAACTTTACCTTCTATAGTACGGATAATTTCATCAAGGGGTCCCTCATGAATAATTTGTCCATCCTTCATCATCAAAATCTTTGAAGCGATATATTCAACATCAGAAACAATGTGCGTAGACAGTAAGACTATTCTATCCTTACCTAATTGTGATATTAAATTTCGAAACCGTATACGTTCTTTAGGATCAAGCCCTGATGTAGGTTCATCCAGTACCAATATTTTAGGGTTATTCAAAATTGCTTGTGCAATGCCCAGGCGTTGTTTCATCCCCCCTGAAAAAGTTTTAATTTTCTTCTTTGCCACATCTGAAAGTGCTACCAGTTCTAACAGCTCGTTAGCTTTTTCCTTTGCACGATGCTTAGTAAGACCTTTTAAGCATGCCATGTAGAGTAAAAAATCATAGGCCGAAAATTCCGGGTAATATCCGAAGTCCTGTGGCAGATAGCCTAATAAATCTCTATATTTTTCTTCACCTACATCTATGCCATTGAATTTTACCTCACCACTTGTGGGTTTTAGAACTCCACATATCATTCTCATCAAGGTTGTCTTTCCTGAACCATTTGCCCCCAGTAGTCCGTAAACACCTTCATTCAATTTCAATGAAATACGATCAACGGCAATCTTATTTCTATATTGCTTTGTTAAGCGGTCAATGACGAGTTCCATTGTAATTCCTCCATTTTTCTAATCAATTTTACAATCTCTTTTGCACTTAAGGCGGCTAAAATAATAAATGATATAACCCAATGCACCCAATATCTTTCAGAGAAGAACTCATTTATCTGCATTGTAAGCAGAGTGTTCAGGAGGCTGACAAAAGCAGTAACACCTCCACAGATATACAAAGTCTCCCTGCTTTTTAAACGATTGATAGCAAATAGTGAACCATAACAGCTGAGTAAATAAGGTGTTGTTAAATATATACCTAATCTGATAAGTCCAAGATCTGTTTTGCCCATGAGTATAAGTGTGATGCCAATTAAAACAGTAAAATTAGTTACTCCCAGTATCCCTAACCGAACAAGGCTAACCTCTAAAAAACTAAATTTACAACTCATTTCAAGCTCTTCCATATTATATGTGGTGCTTCTGACTATTTCACTTATGCTCACAAGAGAAATAAAAGGCAGAACTGAGGATACACCCCAAACCAATGAGGTTGGAACATTATAAAAATATATCCCCAGAAGAGTACATATAAATAATAATATAGACAAAATCCAAACACGTTTTCTTATATATCCCAACTGAGAAATAATAAATTGGGTTCGACTTGCCTTAGGATAATCAAGTTGGGATAAAAATTGAGCCTTTCTCGTCGGTGGTGGAGCATCAAAGGCTGATTTTAATTCTTTTTTTAAGTTATATCCCATAAAAAGTCCTCCTCCCTCAGTCGTGTTTTCAGCAAATCAAAGGCCTTATTTAGCTTACGGTAAACAGCAAACCTTGAAATCTTCATAATATTTGCTATTTCATTAATTCCAAGCTCATTGGCAAAACGAAGCAAAAGCAATTCCTGCAAGTCAGGCGGTAATGTAGATACTGCCTGTCTTATAGCCAGGTTGGTTTCAAATGTCGAAATATCATCATTACCTAATACTTCTTCCTTTAGTCCTTCCTCTCTATTACTTTTTCTGTAAAAATCAATACATAGATTTTTAGCAATAGTGTAAAGGTAAGAAAGAGACTTTCCTCTATTTATATAGGATGTCTGATTGAAATACTTCAAGAAGGTTTCTTGTGTCAAATCTTCTGCTATTTGTCTGTTTCTTACTTTGAAATAACAATATCTGTAGATTTTATCATATTGATCCTGCAAATTTATGGACATAAGAACCTCCCTTCTGCAATGTTTAACGTATGATAACAAATAAATGTGCGGATTATTTTCATAAATAACAATATCCATTTAATTAGTAAATTGTCAATTTGTTTCGTTAATAAAACAAAGGTGGCGTAGCCATTTTATTTGCAAATTTGCCCTTTCTGACAGATATTGGTTCTTATCCATAAACGTTATAAAACTCTTTTTTACAAATAAATTCAGACTTCTGGACAATAAAATAAGGATTCCCGAGCTAAGGCACAGCCTGATAACAGGCAGAAAATCCTCAAATTTCGGAAATCCTTATTTAAGATAATCATTTTTCTATTGTTCAACCTTTAGTTAAATAAAGCAATGAAACTTTCTCATATGAATCCTGATTCTTTACTCTGTCTAATTTACCTCCAGACACCTAACGTGGTATTTCGTTCCGTCGGTTTTATAAATACTTATGTTGCCAGTCACATTACCAGGATTATTAATGTGAAGAAGGTAGAAGTAATAAGTTCTGTTATCAGTATTTGTGATCTTTTGCTCCCATATAAGCGGAGATTTGTGGGAAGATTAAAAATGAAATATACGGCCTGACTTACAAACATACAGCAATTCAGCCACTATAGTTCCTGTGGATGTACACTTGCGGCTTGTGCCTTCTGATTAAATCGGTCCTGCTTCCTCAAGTACTTTAATAATTATCTTTTTCATTTTCATCATTGCTCGTATCTGAGCATATGTCTTAGTCAACTCCCCCATGTTATAGGGCACTATTTGCCAGAATAAACCGAACTTATCCTTAGCCCAGCCGCATTTTTCCGCCTCCTTAACATGGGATAGTTTTTCCCAATAGTAGTCAATCTCATCCTGGTCCTCACACTCTATTGTCATGGATATGGCCTCATTAAAGTGGAAATTTGGACCACCATCCAGTCCAATAAATTTCTGACCATTCAGCATAAATTCAGCAGTAATTACTTTACCGGCCATCCCTTTAAAATGTTCATCAAGACTTTCATCAGGGTATTTTACAATCTTTAATATTTTTGAATCAGGAAATACATTCACATAATAATTAATGGCTTCTTCACAATTATTATCGCCAAACCACAATGACGGTACTATATGTTTCATGTTTCCTCCTTTTTTCAATAATCTGTGACCAATATTAATTATTACAATATTTTCTCATAAATTTTCTTATCCATTCGTCTACAGATTTGTCATAATTATCTTCATGTATGCCTCTTTGCTTTTTTCAATATATTGGCTGTAAATCACTCCATTATCTTTGTCGTTTATATCATTCCATCTTTGCTTTAGAAATTATTCATATATCTCACTCTCGTTGCATTTTTTCTATATGAAATTACCTTACTTCGGATAAAATAAGAGCTGCCTCTCAATAGTAATCAAACTATTTTAAACAGCTCCACAGAACAGTTATTGTATGTATTCACATCTTAGTTTATATTGCAAGTATTTAAGAAATCCTGTTTATTTACGTTAATGATAAATGTACTTAAAAATATTTTTAGAGTTAGTAAAATATTAATATGTAATGTCTAGAAATTCCGATTATGTGTCTTCATTAGAATTAGGTTTTTCTCCAGAATCAGGTTTTCCTCCAGAATCAGATTTTCCTCCTGCAACTAGTGCTCCAACAAAAAACACCACGCCCAATACTGCTATAGCTGTATCTTTAACTTTTTTAATAGTTTTAATTCTGCAATTCTCACATTTATTATACTTATATCCCTCCGGGAGAGGTCTGTAGCATTTCTTACACACCCTAATACTCATCACATTTCACCTCCAATAAGTTTCTGCCCTTCAATAAAAGGCAGCTCCTGAATTTTCATTATTATTTTCGGCAACGTCTTCGACCAATAATTTATTCTCGACGGATCTATCATATCTAATCTCTCTACAAATCCCTTCTTTTGTAGGTATGTTTTTTGTATATACTCAGCATAATACTGAAGGCTTTGCCTTGCCGCTTCAGTTTCACCCAATTCAAGATAAGCAATAGCCTCTGATAAAGAGACCATATTTATCGCACACAAGCTTTCTCGAATTTCATTCATTCTTAAATTTATTTTTTCCGGAGCGGCACCAGATATAATTTTTCCCCAAAATGATTCAGGTTGATTATTAATAAATGACAGATTAGCACTCTGACTTTGCATTAAAAGATTTCTGCTGTCTTCTGCATCTAAAGCTATCTGCAATAAAGCCCTCGCTTTTAGATCTGAATTTCTTATTAACATTGCTTGTAATAATTTCTGCTGGCAACTATATGCTGTAGCCAATCTGTCAAGTTCTTGTCCTTGCCGTACTTCTTCAACTGCAACCTGTATAAGTTTAATCTGCTCTGCTATTTGAGCCATCTGCATTTGAGTTGCAAAACTTGTCATAGCCTGAGATATTTCTGGTGTAACCTTTACACTTTTTAGTGAAACCGTAGATACTATTTTATTGGTTTTCGGATCCACAAGGTTTGCCATTAAGGTACCATCTTTCTTAGTCATTAGTTTTAAGGCGCCACTAGCAATCTTTGATTTTTGATCATCTGTCAAAACAGCTTGGAGAGTTTCTTTAGGTAAGCTTGCTTTTACCGCGTTTATAAATGCAGGTGCTGAATAAAGTATGTTATTTATTTTTGACATTATGGCTTTTGCATTTCTAAGCAATGGATGTACTACTTCCGGTACTGAAGTGAAATGTTTAGTTACATCAGTAAAATAAACTTCATTATCATTATTAACTATATCAAAATTGTCAGACATTATATGAATTATGTCATCCATAAACACTGCCACCTTTCAGTGTATTTTATTTTTTTCCCACAGCAACTTGAGATTCTGATATTTTGTCTCCTTTTCTTGACTATACAAATAAATATAAAACCTGTCAATAAATATAAAACTATTTTGGAAATTATTATTATAAATTAAAATATAACGGTATAAAATTCAAAGTGACTTAATCCACATAAATCCCTTAACTCCAAGAAATTCCAATTATATAATGTGAACAAATAAAAGCGGTTCTATGAAGATAAAAGATAAAAGCCAAAATGCCTGTCACCACTTTTGTCATAGTAAATTCAATACTTAACAAATTAATTAAAGGGTTTAAAACATGAGAAATCTCAGTAAACTGACTTCAGTATATACTATAGGGCAAAAATATTGTAAGATATTAGAAGACAGTTATTTACATATCAACACACATAAAATATCATGTATAGAAAATAAATATAAACACGGCTGAGATATTTATAAAAAGCTTGACTTAAGCGTGGTTAATGTGGATAGTATCAATCTTGTATCACAAATTGGAGGGAGGTAAGCAAATTGCAGAAAATTGAGACCGAACGACTGATATTACGGGCATTCAGAGAATCAGATTATGATGACTTGTATGAATTTTTGTCACAATTGGAAGACAATGAATTTGAAGGATATCCGGGAATTACATATGAGAATGGAAGAGAATACTTAAAATACCGTGTAGGATCTGAGGAATTCTATGCTATTGAACTGAAGGAGTCCGGAAAAGTAATCGGCAATATTTATTGTGGAAACAGAAAGTTCGAAGCCAAAGAGGTCGGATATATTATCAATATAAACTATCAAAGAAACGGGTATGCAAGTGAGGCTCTTAAAGCAATAATAAAAGCTGCCTTTGATAATGGTGTTCACAGAATTTATGCAGAATGTGATCCACGCAATGAATGTTCCTGGAGGTTACTGGAAAAACTAGGATTCATACGAGAAGCTCATTTCAGACAAAACGTTTTTTTTCATCGAGATAAAAATGGTCTGCCAAAGTGGAAAGATACATATGTATATGCAATGTTAAAGGAATGAGACCATTGATATCCTGTCGAGTATCCTATTCGCTTCTTGATTTCTGCTTCATGTTCATTCAGAGGTATATTAAAAAAGAGAATCTCACCGTCGTCGGGATGAACAAGGTTCAGCATAGATTTTATTGTCGTAGTTTTTCCTGCACCGTTTCTTCCGATAAAACCTGTAATTATTCCTCCCTTCAGGGAAAAGGTCACACTATTTAATCGAAAAGAGGGATATTCTTTGACCAGGTTCCGAACCATTACAATACTCATAAGCCATCCTCCACAAATTCAATTTATACGAATATTGTAATCTTTAGTTGCCTTAATTACAACCAACTACACATAACATCTTTGTATGCGCTATGTTATGTTTTGTTGCGTCAGTACCTGATGTCCACTGGATTTATTTTTATCATTCTTTTGAAAGTATTCATAATACCTATGGAAGACATTTCTCTAAAAAACAGTCCAAATTTAACAACTGTAAACCTAAGACTCTAAATGAACAATAAAAACAATTGTCTGCAGCCATAATCACCTAAGGCAGAACAGGCAAGAGAAAAGATAATCCCGATAATATAGAACAGTCTACGTTCGAGTCCAGTAAATCGAGGATATTGACCATCATCAGATTGTCTTTTAAGCTTCCCTTGCCATGTTTAAACTACACCATGAACCTGAAACAAGCTTCTATAAACACATATGTAATTCAGGCTAGTCCTTCTGTGGTTAGCGGATAAAACTTAATTTTCATTGTCGATACTCTTATCAATGGCATGGCGGAGTATTTTCTTTGAAGTATTCTTAATAAATTCCTCTTCGCGTATCTTCACCTTTTTTACGGTCTTATGAGGTGCCATTCTACTGTTAACCCTCTTTATCTCCTTATTAAAGTATGTATGAATAGCTTCCATACCTTCAATACCTTTTGATTTAAGTAATTCGTAATCGGGGAATATCTCGGCTGCGATAACATCCTTATTGTTCTGGTTCTTTGATTCTCCGGCATATACAATGACCTCTGAAACGCCGTCTATCCTCTGTATTTCCTGTTCGATCTCCTCAGGATATACATTCTTACCATTACTTAGTATAATAATATTCTTCAGTCGACCAGTAAAATATAACCAGCCTTCATCGTCAAGCTTTCCATAATCTCCTGTCATGAAGTAGCCATCTTCATCGAATGCTGCGGCAGTAGCTTCAGGATCCTTATAATAACCAAGCATGACATTTGGTCCCTTTACGCATATCTCTCCCTCTCCGTTTTCATCAGGGTCTTTGATTTTAATCTGCTCACCTATTATCGGGATTCCAACACTGCCTTTTTTCTGATATTTATTTCTGTTACATGAAACCAGTGGCGAACACTCGGTTATACCAAATCCGTTAAGAATAGTTATCCCAATGGCATCAAACATGTCAATTATATCCTGGTTTATTGCTGCACCGCCTGAAATGATCATCTCCAGCTTACCGCCGAAACTATCCAGTATGCTCTTAAAGAAAACCCGACGTAAATCTATGCCTATTTTCCTTAAGAAATTGCTGACCTTTACCATGCGCTTCAGCGTATCAGCCTTTCCGCTTTTCTGTGCAGTGGTCCATATCTTTTTGTACATGGTTTCTACAAACAACGGTACCAGAACCATGTGACTGGGCTGTTGCTCCTTCATTTCGTTCATGAAATACTTAAGTCCACTGTTAATAAAGGTAGTGCAGCCCTGCGAAAAATGCCCCACAAAAACCACTGTAGAACAATATGTATGATGCGGAGGAAGCACTGCCATGGTTTTAGGTGTTATTGCGAAGAGATACATGCCCTGTGTCATGTCTGAAACTATATTTTTCTGTGAAAGCATAACGCCCTTACCTTTGCCAGTTGTTCCTGATGTGAATACGATGGTGGCAAGACTGTCGGGATTGATTTCATAGTCATAGTATGAATTATCGCCTTTTTCAAATTTCACCTTACCCTTTTCGGCCAGATCCGAAAGTTTAAGAGCTGCCTCCATCTTTGGCTCACCCATGCATATATATGTCTTCAAAGTTGAAACACTGTCACCAATCTGCATTATCTTTGATTCGACAGAAGTGCTGTAGACAATATATTCACACTCAGCAAAATTCAGTATTCCCGTTAGTTCATCAAGAGGCATATCCTTGTCTATGGGGACTACGACAGCTCCTATGGCTATCAGTGCAAAATAACTACAGATCCAGTTATATGATGTTTCGCCCACAATGGCGACCTTTCTATCAGTACACCCCAAAGATATCAACTCTGTACCCATATCCCGTATATAGTTGCGTACTTCTCTGAATGTTACATCAACAGTTTTTATATCACGCGGATCTTCTTTATAAGAATATGCTATTCTGTCAGGGTATTTCCTGGCTACATTTTCGACCATTACACGAAAATTTTCAAAAACTGTGGTCTCGTAAAGTGGATATTTTATGTTATTATTCATTATCCTGAATGCTCCTTAATATATGGGGATAAATAATTAATCAAATTATTTAATATGATAACTTTATCATAAGATAATTTCAATATCAGGGTATCACGAAAAATCAATCTTTGGAATCGAAATTGAGGAAATTGATTGTTTAAATTCACGACATCTCACGCTACCGTACCATTAGGTATACGGCAATTTAAATTGGAATCAATATACAAACAATCTTTGCCTTCTAATGGTCCTGCATTTCTAATACAATTCCTGTCATAAGACCGGGAGTGACATTGAAATAGCGCCAGCAACGGACCAGTTTCGTATGATTTTGACATTCAGGTATGGGCTATCCACAAAGCTTATTCACTATACCATTACGAATATCTGCCTCCACACCAATTGCATCAAAATACGCATCTAAACACCCATATCTTTCTATCAAAAGAGTTATAAAATCATTGATATAACTTTCTCTGGGAATATATCAGTTTCCGGAAAATTTTTAGATATAAGCTTAAATCTCTCTTCATTGCATTCTTTTGTAATCATATATTCTTTGATTACATTCTCTCTACTTACTCCGCACAGTAATAAGACAAGAGCGCTTATAACTCCCGTTCTGTCCTTTCCGGCAGAACAATTGGACATGACTCCACCTTCAGAATTTGCAATGGCTTTAAATACTTTTGCAATATTTTTAGAATGTGCAATATCTAAGTAACTCCCCGGAACTGCAGCCACACTTCTAGGGATTCCACTTCCTTCATTAATTGGGAAATTCAAATATTTGAAATCATTCCTGGCAGCATTAGTCAATTTACATACGCCAAATCAAAATTTCATTGTTTACCGCCAGTATCCCTCTCTTGTTCTCTTCGGAACTTGATATGGGGTATTCCTTATATAATTGCACTATTTGTTTAGTTAATGATTTCGCCTTTGTTCTTGGCTAATTTATCATGCCATTCTCGTCGCTCAGTATTTGTCAGTTTTGCCCACCCTGTTGCTTCACCAATAATTCTTAAAGGTTCTTTTGATCGATAGGAACGGGTTAAGTTACCAGGAAATTTTTTGTCAGTAACATTAGGGTCGTTTTCAAATTCACCAGTTGGTTCTACTATATAAACACGTTCTCTTCCTTCTCCTTTTGCTAACGCTGCTGCAAGTCCTGCACCATTTATATTGGCAGTGAAATATATGTGGTTCATTTTAAGATCTGATTTGTAATTTGAAGTTCCACCTGCTGTCAGTAGATCACCAATCTGCAAATCTGCCTTTGTCCCATGATAAAATGGGCCTACATCAGTAGGTGCACCTTTAGTTGAATTTGATAAATCATAATTTCTTTGTGCATTCTCAGAATCACCCAACTCCTCATAACATTTAGCAATGTTTAAATATAAAGTTGGATATGCACTTTTAACATTTTCATCATTTATATTTAGTGCACACTGTAAAGATGTCTTCATCCATTTCAATTTGTCTTTAATACTCTTTTGTTGACGAGCTAAATGATAAGCTGCAATAAACCTTTCATAGTCGTTTGTTGCTTCATTCCATGCTTTCTGAAACATCATGATGGCATCTTCAATTTTACCATTTTCCTCCAAACCCATCCCGCTCATGCAGAGTTTTATAACGACGTTATTTGGATCAAAGTTTATATTCATATAATCTTACCTCCAAATTAATTATTATGAGTGCATACAGAAATTAACTTCTCAAGATCTTCTCAACTGACATGCCCTTTTGCTAATTAACCCATTAATAAGCAGAACAAAATATTAGTTTCTTATTTTCATTGGGATACAGCTTTTACGTATCTGGCCCGGTCATTAAATTGGAAATAATCTTATAGACCCTTTCCTTATAATAGCCTGGCTTAATTTTAAAATCTTCAATCATCTTAACTGCCTTTTTTTCATTTATACAGTATTCTTTATTTATTGCAAACAAGACTTGATTAAGGGAAGATATGCTTCGAAAGCAATGTCCGCAAACATAGGATAAATCATCCTTATATATATTTTTCTCCGCAAACATCAAAGAAAAGCCTGCCTCAAACATAAAAAATCAGTTAATCGCCTCAGCAAAGCAGATGGATAATGCTCTGCTCGCTTTTTTAACTTATAAAAATTTTCATCATTAGCATATTGTATTTTACTGATTGCCAATTCTCCTCGAGACATAGCACTTATATAACCATGGGATGCCCAGTCTGATAATTGGCAGTAACAATTCCTTGCTCCGTTTCATTTATTATTTGTTCCACTCGTTTTATATCACGTATAATCAGATCTACATGATACCCGTTTATGATTAGCCACCCGCCACCATTAACCCAATCACCTCATGCTCCGGGAGGCACAACCAGGTTGCTTCTGTGCTTGTCATCCAGCTCTGTAGCAAGTTGATTAATAGCATTTATATCAAATGATTCCGATTTATAATAGATGCCGATATCTATATCTGAATCCTCTGTATTGGTACTCCTTGCACGAGAGCCTCCTAATACAATGCCTTCTATACAAGGAATAGAGGATAATTTCTTTGTTACTTATTCTGTCAATACAACCCTTTCTAGTTCTGGAATTAAACCATAACAGGGTAGCAGAACCTTTTTCAATATCTCTGGCACTATTTCTTCAATAGCTTTATCTAAAAATATTCTCCGTCTAAGTGTTCTAATTCATGGCAAAAGCACTTAGCCATTTCGTCTTAACCTGTCACAATAAGTTCTTCGCCATATTCATTCAAGGTTTTTTAGAGATTCCGCCATAAATTTCATCACTATTATAATCAGAAATGTTAAGTGCTCTTTTGTTAGTTGCTTTTATTTAGTGAGGAATCATACTATTCTCCCTGCAAATCAGGTTTTTCATAGTTACTTTAGTATGTGATAGCCATTCAATCACTTCTTTCGTTGCTTACAGTTCTGTAATCAATACAAATACGACACTTTCAACTTGGGGACATACTAATGGAATTGATATATAAGAAAAGAGTTTTAACTTTTTTTCTTATATATTCATAATTTGCTGTCTGTTTAACTTTTTAAAGTTATAAATATAACCTTTTTCCATATCTTCAAATTTTAAATCATTATTATGTATTTTCCACTGATAAGGGCTGTGGTATTTTTCAAAATGGATGGCGCCATCATGTTTAGATTCCAGTTTAAAACCGCTGTCTTCTATTTCTTGTATTAGCTGATGAATGGAGTATTTTTTTCTTTTACCATTTGTATCTCTCAAGTATTCACAATCAAACGGTGCTACTGATAAAATCCCATTTTCTTTCAAAACTCTCCAAGCCTCTTTAAATAACGCATATCTAATAGGCAATTTAGTTTTAAGGTCATTTCCATGTATAACGTCATACATCATTACAAAATCAACAGTCTCATTCTCAAAATCTATCTGCATCTCACCATTATTTTTTCGAATCTCTACATTTATCAGCTTATATTCATCGACCTTATTTTTAAGAATTTTAAGCGCTTTATTGTCTTTATCTATCGCATAGACTTTCCCTTCATTTTTCAAGCTTAATGCAAGTGCTATAGTGTATTCTCCATATCCACATCCAAAATCAACAACTATGGCATCAGAAGGTAAATTCATATCTCTAAATAGCTTGACGCCATCATTTTCTTGCCAATTGCTCATTCTTTCATGTATATTCATTTATGATCTCCTTATTTAAACCAATCATTATCTCCGCAGAATACGGCAATATTGTGTAAGATGTCATTTATTAATAGTCTTTTTGCTTCTCGTGACCAGATAATGTAATAATAACTCCACTATATACTAAAGTATTTATATTTCATAGTTTCTATAATTTTACTCTACTATCAATCAATATAATATTTTTACACTCTTGTTTCTTCTTCACATAAAATACCCCTTGATATGTTCCTGCTAACACATATCAAATCCCAAGATAACCTAAACGCATTGGAAATTAAAGGATATTATACATTTCGTATTGTGAAATAGAGTCTTTTGTAAAATTCAAACACTTTAGAAAACCCATGAGAGCCGCATTATTTGGAAAATTTATAGTCAGCTTTTTGGGATTTAGCTCTCCTACAGCATGGCTGATAAGCCCTCTCCCAACACCCTTATTTCTAAACTCAGGATCAATCCAAAGAAAATTTATCCTTCCAGCAGGATGAATACTTAGTGCTCCTATCAGCTTATTTGCCAGGAATATTCCATAATGAACCTGCACATTAAAGTGACTAATATAATCAAAATCATTTTGCCAGTTAATATGTATGTCCTGTATTCTACCTTTTAAACTTCTTAAATCATCAAAACTAATTTTTTTAGCTGTAAAACCTGTGGGCAATTCCGTACATATCTCAGATGGGTTATTATGAGAGTAATAAACCATATCATATACTTTTTCATAACCCTTTTTCCTGTAAAAACTTATTGCTCTGTCATTACCTACAATGACCTCCAAAAACATCTGCTTACAGTTATTCTCCAGTGCTATCTCCCTATGAAGATCAAATAGCCTGCTACTAACTTCAGTCCCTCTATACTCTGGGTCGACACAAAGTGCCCCACATCGAAGTGTTTTCATTCCATCATATACTTTGATACCACCCAGATTAATCCCCACAGGCTTTTCTTCATCAAAGGCTATAACAGAATATTCAAGGCTATTTCCTTCAGGCCCAAAGAAATGTTTAAGAAATTGCTCTTTTGTCAACTCAATCTTAATTATGTAATCAGAAAATCCTGTCTGAAACGCTTTAAATATGGCATCCTCATTGGTTTCTGAACATCTCTTGTATGTAATCATAAATATCTCTCCTTTTTTATTCATTTATAATTTAACATTTCAAAGCATTCAACTTCAATTACTTATTAACTAATCTGTTCATAAAAAAACACCACCTACAGTCTGAAGTGGCGCTTTTTATTTAATAACTATTCTTTTCTCTTTCGGTTATAATGCCTAAATAATCAAATCGGCAGTGTTGGCAACCCTTATTTGGAAGTTGTTAATTGTATTGAATTTTTAAGTGTAGAAGACATTTCATAAAGTTTTTCGGCAATAGAATTTATTTCTTCTAATGATGCATTTTGCACTTGAGAAACTCCTGCTACCTCCTGGGATGCATTTGAAATTTCCTCGGAAGCTTGTTTTGTTTCACGTATAGCTGAAACAACGTTCTGAGAATTATTGTAAATGTTTTGTACATTTTCTGAGACAGAATTCGTATGACTTGTTATTTCATTTACTGATGAAAGTATTTTACCAAAAATTTCACCTGCTGAGGTAATAATCTCAATGCCCTCGTTTACAGAAATATTGCTTTCATTTGTAATAGATGTGGTATTTTCAATTTCACGTTGAACTTCACCAATCAAATTATTGATTTTAGTTATAGCGTTCTTTGATTGTTCAGCTAACTGTCGAATTTCAGATGCTACAACAGAAAATCCTTTACCTGATTCTCCAGCACGTGCAGCTTCTATTGAAGCATTAAGGGAAAGAAGATTTGTTTGTTCGGCAATTGAACTGATCATTGCTGTTATTTGGCCAATTTCAGTGGATTTTTCACTTAATATATTGATTGCGTTTGTAAGCTTGTTGGAATTTTGATTTATTAATTCTATCTGGTTTATTGCTGAAGTTATAACATGATTGCCATCATTTGTCATATTAAAGCACTCTTTTGCATATTGTGAAACTGTTAATATACGTTCAGCAGTATGCATCAGCTTATCAGAAATGTCACTGATAACGTTAAATGCTTCCGTCGTCATATCTCGCTGCAATGAGGTCCTCTCAGCTATGTGAACTATAGATGTCATTGTCTGCTCTGCTGATTTATTAACTTCGTTTATATCAAAGCTTAGATCTTTTGCTAAATCATATATCTCTTCAGAACTTTCCATTAGGTTGTTAATGGATTTATTCAATAAACCAGTAAGTGTTTCGCTTTCATTTCTTCTGTTTTCTACATCTAAAATCATTTTTTTAGATCGTATCGATAATATAATTGAAACAAAAAAAGCAATCAAAAATGCTAATCCAAATGTAATCCAGCCAAACAAGTTTTTACCTGGACCACCGTAAAATAGATTGGGAAAAGCAAAAATGGCAGTTATGTAAATGAATAACGTAACTACTGAATAAGATATAACAATACTGGGGTTGTAGTACATATTGGCAACGAATATGAAAATGAAGCTAAAGGCAATAGATGGCACACCAAAACTTTCGAGGGCCTCTGTCATATAATAAACAGCTGGAGGAGCAATTGCAAACACCATTAAATATATGTATTTAGAGATACCACTAAAATTACCGGATTTCTTTTCCAATACTCTTCCTGCAATAGAGATAATTGCAAATACTAAAAATAATATAGGGACCAGCATACTTTCAGATAAAAATAAAAAACATGTCCCGACTGCTACACAACTGAATAAAGTACTAAAGAATGATACCGAGTTAGCGAATTTTTCTTGTGTCTTTAGAATTGACTGGTGCATATGTTCTTGCCCTCCTGGAATATATGTTTTCATACTGGAATATATGTTTTCATATAAGAGAGAACTGAGATTATGAACACATTACGACAAGTTATTATGTAATTTTTCAATACATAATATATTCTATCAGAATATGTTTTGTTATGCAATATTTACACCAAAATACAAATTATTTCAATTACATATAAAATATCAGGGTAGCAATTATATTATCAGCTACATCACGAGAATTCTTATGCAGTATCAAAAAATGAATTACTGCATATACATAAAATGCGGATTCCTTTGAATCCGCATTTTGTATTAATCTATTTTACTTATCTGTTAAATCATTTATCTTCCTTAAATCTTGAAGCGACCAACCAGCACTCGCAGTTCATCAGCCATATTTGCTAATGCATTAGCCGATGAAGTAACTTCCTGCACTGTTGCCAGCTGTTCTTCAGAGGCACTTGCAATTTCAGATGTGCTGCTGGAATTTGTTAATGCCAATTGTGATATTCTTTCAATTGATATATTAACTTGTTCTATACTTGCAGAAAGCTCCTCCGTAATTGTAGATAATTCATCTGCCTGTTCACTGACATTTTCAATGGACTTTACAATTTGTTCAAAGGACTTTCCTGTTTCCTCTGCCAATGATAATCCGTTTTTAGCAACTGAATTAGCATCACTGGCCATCTCTGAGGCCTTTAAAATATCATTCTGAATGAATTTTATAATTTCAGAAATCTGATTTGCGGAATCTCTTGATTGATCTGCCAGTTTTCTAACTTCATCAGCTACCACTGCAAAGCCTTTTCCATGTTCACCAGCTCTTGCAGCCTCTATAGCCGCATTAAGGGCTAAGAGATTTGTCTGTTCAGATATACCTGTAATAACATCAATAATTTTTCCGATCTCATTAGAATGATTGGTCAACTTTTCCATCATTTCTATGGTATCAGTTGTTGCATTATGCATATTTTCCACTTCTCCAACAACCTTTTGTATATACTCATTTCCTATACTTGCCTGGTTCATAGTTTCATTAGCAGCTTCTGCTACAGTACCAATTGAATTTGCAATCTGTTGAATCCCACCAGTAATCTGAGCAATTGCTTCAGCACTTTCTTCTGTATTTTTACCTTGTATTTCTGCTGACTTAGCCACTTCCTGGATTGATATTGTAATTTGATTTGTTGCAGAAGCAGTTTGCTCTGAAATTGATAACAATTCACCGGATGAAACAGCAACCTGCTCAGACGTTTGATTTACATGACTAAGCATAGTCCGTAATGACTTTAACATTTTATTAAACTCTTTGGCCATATCACCAATTTCGTCCTGGGATTTAACATGAATCTCTTTCGTTAAGTCTCCCTCTCCTTCAGCTATATCTTTTAATTGATTATTTACTTCTTTTATTGGGCGTACAATTGATCTTGAAAATATTACTGAAACAAAGATTGCAATAGCTCCAGTAAGAATAATGGTGGAAAAAATGGATAATAATAATGAATTAATTGTACTGTTTATATCATCTATAGGAGAACCAGACATCCACATACCAACAATACTTCCATTATTATCTTTCACAGGTTGATATATAGTTAAGTAGATTGTTCCTGAAATATCGGCTTCACCTACATAGACTTCTCCTCTTTCGAGTACTGCTTCAGTTATAGAGCTATCGGCTTCAGCACCAATTCTTCTTTCTCCATTAACGACGATATTAGTTGCTACAGTTGTATTCCCAAGGAATAAGTTTGCAATGCCTCCCGTTATTTCTCCGATTTCATCGAACATATCATTGTTATCACTGATTCTCACACTTCCTTTGTAAAGCTTATCATTTTTAACAATCCAATTCCCTGGATATTTTCGTTCCAGCAACCTCATTCCTAGTTCTGATTCTATTGCCACCTGATCTTTATATACATCCGACATGGCTCTTTCTATATGAGCACTCAGCATTGTGCATACAACTATAGTTAGGCATAAAATAACCGCTATAATTAGTAAGTTAAATTTTGTTCGAATTTTCATCTTATTCAGTAGCATATTATCCTCTCCTTGATGTATTATGCAAATCTGCCAGGAACTTAATTGTAACAGAATTTCGACATATTGTAAAAACTTTTTTCGACATAAACTGACTCAAATTCCCTTCCAATACTGTTCCTAAAAAATTGTAAGACTTCTACTAACACACCTTCACCATAATTAATACCGGATCAGCGTTACATAAATTAACAAATTTCCGACTAACTGTATATGAAAAATGCGGATTGCTATAAATCCGCAAAATAAATTTTACTATGCTATCAACCGTTGTTATCAATTGTGTTGAATAATATTTGAAAGACATTTTATTATTCTGTTCTTAATGCAACAACAGGATCCTTCTTTGCAGCGCTGCGTGACGGTATGATGCCGGCAATCAGTGTCATAAGCATGCTGATAATTATCAGTATAACAGCTGTCGGCACAGGCAGAATTGCACTGAGATTGCTTAGACCTGTCAGATGATGCAATATCAGATTAATCGGTATGCAGAGCAAATAAGTGATTATTACACCAAGCAGGCCTGATGTGAAACCAATAATAACAGTTTCAGCGTTAAACATACTGGAGACATTCCTTTTCGATGCACCTATAGCACGCAGAATACCAATCTCTTTCGTACGCTCCTGAACAGAAATCAGTGTAATAACACCAATCATAATGGAAGAAACAATCAGAGATACTGCAACAAATGCAATTAAAACATAGGTAATAGCATTAATAATCGTAGTGACCGATGACATTATAAGTCCTACATAGTCTGTATAAGTGATCTCCTCCAAATCTCCGACCTTTTCGTTATATTCTGAAATAGCATCCTTGATAACATCTTTGTTAGCAAAGGATGAAGCATACAGATTAACAGATGCAGGGTTATCAAGGTCGACACAACCAAGCTTTATCAAATTGTCTTCATAGGTAGAATCCGAAAATTCCAGAATTTCATCGTAATATCGAGCACACATATCGTCGGTATACCTGGCAATTGCCATATCAAGAGCACCAGCCAATTGTTCATTGGTCATTGTGCTCAGCTTTTGTTTTACCTGTGCGGCATACTGTGTGCGGTAACGCTCGGTCAAGGCCTGAGTAAACATTTCCTTCAAGTCTTTATCACTCATGGACGAAATATATCCTGTAATGGTTGCCTCATCTACACCCATCTCCTCTGCCATAGCCGGTGCAATAGCAGCTTCCATGTCACTCCGGGTCATGTTTGCTAGTGTACTGGAGACGAATTGCTGGGTTGCTTCAGCAGTTGGAATACTCATTATTTTAACGTAGGCAGATGCCTTTCCGGAAGTATCAAGTGCTGTGATATATTCTTTGAATTCCGCTGCCTTTTCCTCAGTTGTAACTGTACCATCTGTATCCTTAAATGGCAGTCCTGTGAAAATATCAGTACTCGGATTCTCCTTCTGTGCTTTTACTGCTTCCGATTGAGCTGCATGCTCAATGATATATTCCGTTAGCTTGCTTGTATATCCGATGGAGCTTCTTCCTGCAGATGCTATGGAATTTTCACTGGGCCTGGCAATACCCACAACATGAAGCTGAAGCCCATTGTCATACAGATATTTTAATCCCGCTTCTGTATCCCGAAGATCGGTATAGGTTCCGGTTTTCTCATCATAGGTGTAGCAGTCGGAACTTAAAATTGTACGGAAATCCATATTACAGATATCTTCATAAGACCATTTCTGTACCTCATAGTCAACAGTTGTATGATTGATTGTGGCATCCATAAGTTTCTGTATTTCCTCTTCCGATTTTAGCCCCAGCGCATAAAGGGTCATATCGTCGATTTCATTATTTTCATCAACAAACAATACTATCTCATCATATCTTGAAGGCCAGTTCCCGTATATTAGGTCATTCTGCTTCTTAATTACGTCATTTACAAGCTTTCCGTTATCCCCAGGAAGCAATTCTTTCCATAAATTCATGGATGAGGTCATCATGGATGAAGCATTACCCATAACTGACTGATCACGCAGGGCAAGCATAGATGACATATCTATGCCCACATACTTTTTCATTAGTTCTAATGTCATGGCTTCGGTATCTGATCGTATAATGGTGCCATCTACATTTTTTGTGTAGATTAAAAGATCAGTATCATAGGTGTACTGTACGCCTGCTAACGCTGTATTAAGCTTACTGTTCCCGTTGGTCCGTTCTCTCTCAATATATTCCTTAAAGGCTTTAAGATCATTTTGCTGTGTTTCAAGGGAATTCATTGAATTCATCATTTCATATAGCATTGCCTTTTGGTAAATGGCATCGTTCTCATGTTCCGACACCGACTGGGCTTTTCCCATAAAAGTGGAGAGAAGTGATGATATATCCACACTTTGGGCTTCAATGGTTAAGGGATAGGAGGAAAGGGTCTCCTCCTGCACTGAATCTATAAATGTGGTGGTACCCTGAGACACTGCATATATTAAAGCTATACCGATAATACCAATGGAACCGGCAAAGCTTGTTAATGCTGTTCTGCCCTTCTTTGTAAACAGGTTTTTCAGGGATAGTCCGAAGGAAGTTCCAAAAGACATGGAAGGTTTTTTCTTTTTCTTGTTATTCTCTTCCCTTGTTTTTGCTTTAACAGCCTCCTTCCTTGCCTCTTCCTCTGTAAGAGGCATACTGTCACTGATTATTTTACCATCAAGCATTCTTACTATTCGAGTTGAATATTTTTCAGCCAGGTCGGGATTGTGAGTAACCATAACTACCAGTCGATCTTTCGCAATTTCTTTAAGTATATCCATAACCTGAATACTGGTCTCGGTATCAAGAGCACCGGTGGGTTCATCGGCTAAGATAATATCTGGATTATTAACTATGGCACGGGCAATGGCAACTCTCTGCATCTGACCGCCAGACATTTCAGCAGGCTTTTTACACAGCTGATTTGCGAGGCCCACCTTTTCCAGGGCTTCCTTTGCACGTTTTCGCCGCTCCTTTTTGGAAACTCCCGACAGAGTTAGTGCAAGCTCAACATTGACCAGTACTGTCTGATGGGGAATCAGGTTATAGCTTTGAAATACAAAGCCCACTGAATGATTACGGTATGCATCCCAGTCTCTGTCCTTATATTCTTTTGTTGATCTGCCATTTATTATGAGATTACCGGAAGTATATTGATCAAGACCCCCGATAATATTCAGCATAGTTGTTTTACCGCAGCCTGAAGGTCCAAGTATTGAAACAAATTCGCTGTCACGGAATTTTAAATCTATTCCTTTCAATGCCTCAACATCTTCACCACCGGCAGGGTAAACTTTTGTTATTTTTTTAAGCTCAAGCAATTTTATGTCCTCCTTACTTACTTTCTGTGTCAATACCTGCCATACAGCAAGCATTTGCACTGCTTGATTTCAATTGATTTACAGCACTACGAACAGATAATATATCACTTTCTGTCATCTTGTCAGGCTTTGCTTTAGTAAGCAGCTTCCGCAGGTTGGTAATATCGGCTTTAATCTGCTTTTTTTCTTCCTTCGGCAGCTGCTTTTTTATTTTACTGAGGGCAGTCTCAGCCCGGCTCAGACACTTATTGGCTTCATAGATAATATCCAGTGCCTGACGTCGGATACCATCCTGCATGGAGTACTGCTCAGCTTCACGAATGGCCTGTTGGATTTCAGCATCAGACATACGTTCGTTATCAGTGATGATAATAGCTTGTTCCCTTCCTGTATCCAGGTCATTTGCTGAAACCTTCAATATGCCGTTTGTATCAATATCAAAGGTAACTTCAATTTGTGGAACTCCGGCAGGAGCAGGTTTGATACCACTCAGTCTAAATTTACCAACGGTTTTATTATCCTTTGCCATGGGACGTTCCCCCTGCAGAACGTGGATATCCACACTTCGCTGAAATGGAGATGCTGTACTGAAAATCCCGGAATAATGCACAGGTAGGGTAGTATTTCGCTCCACAAGCCTTGTAGCCACACCTCCAACTGTTTCTATAGATAAACTGAGAGGTGTAACATCAATCAATAGAATATTATTCCCACCGTAGAGAGTGACAGCTCCCTCCGAAAGGGTATTTGCCTGAACGGCAGCTCCCTGTGCCACACATTCGTCAGGATTTATACTTTGATAAGGGATTATTCCCGTCAGCTCCCGAACCTTTTCCTGTACTGCAGGAATCCTGGTGGATCCTCCAACCAGCAGAACCATGTTAAGTTCCGATGCCGCAATCCCAGCATCCATCAAGGCATTCTGAACTGGAATGGCTGTCCGTTCAACAAGGTCACAGGTCAAATCATTAAATTCTGACCTTGTAATGATATATTCAAAATTAATGGTATCTCCACGTATCTGTGTCAAATATGGAAGTGTAATGTAACTGCTTTCAGAACTGGACAGTTCCTTTTTAGCTTGCTCTGCAGCTTCCTTTACCCTCCTGAATGCAGCAAAATCTCTTTTTACATCCACATGATGTTCTTTTTTTATCATATCCACAAGGCGATTTGTAATACGCTCGTCGAAATCATCACCTCCCAGGTGATTATCCCCATTGGTGGCAAGAACTTCTATAACACCTTCACCAATCTCAATAATGGATACATCAAAAGTACCACCACCCAGATCGTACACCATAACTTTCTGAGGTGTCCCGTTATTAAGCCCATATGCAAGGGCTGCGCTGGTGGGTTCGTTGATAATACGCATAACATTCAATCCTGCAATACGCCCTGCATCCTTTGTTGCCTGACGCTGTATATCGTTAAAATAGGCAGGAACAGTAATAACCGCATCTGTTACAATTTCACCAAGATAAGCTTCAGCATCCATTTTAATCTTTCGCAGTATCATAGCACTGATTTCCTGTGGTGAATAATCCTTTCCGTCAATCTTTTTTTTCCAGTTAGTACCCATATAACGTTTTACTGAAGTGATTGTCCGCTCACTGTTGGTAACTGCCTGCCTCACTGCCACCTCACCCACAAGACGTTCACCATACTTTGTAAACGCAACAACACTGGGAGTGGTTCGGTTTCCTTTTTCGTTGAGAATTACTACCGGTTTCCCACCTTCTACAACGGCTACACAACTGTTTGTCGTACCAAGATCTATTCCTATTGCTTTTCCCATTTCTCTTTCCTTTCTGTCAGTGAAATAATAATCCGTACAGCATCATCTGAATAAAACAGCAGCATTACTATGCAATCAGGCAATGACTATTTATAGCACCTTTTTCTAAACTGAAACGAAACCAATAAAAAATGCTCCCATGAAGTAGAATAGATTTTACAATCAATCTACCTCACAGGGAGCATTTATGTAGTCAGAAAATACTGTTTATTTCGGTAATGAAACGGTAAATACTGTCTTGCGGTTGCCAGATGAAACTGTGATATCGCCACCGTGAAGCTCCACAATTTTTTTAACTATGGCCAGCCCGATGCCGTTACCTGGGTTGGAATGTGACTCATCCACCTGGAAGAATTTTCGGAAAATCAGTTCCTTTGCTTCTTCGGGTATTTCCTCTCCTGTATCAGAGATAGATACAAGAAGGCTGTTCTCGATTTCGGTTATAGCTATTCTCACAGTCCCGCCCTCGTCACTGTATTTAATTGCGTTATCCAGCAGGTTTATCCAAACCTCCTTCAGCATTTCTTCGTTAGCATAAACAGTATATTCATCAAATGCAATATCCAGCTCAATTTTCTTTTTACTCCACTTATTTTCCAGAAGCAGAATACAATTACGGATTTGCTCTGAAAGATTGAATTCGGTGGCTCCCGTCAAAATGGCTTGGTTTTCAATTTTTGTCAGATTTAAGACATTTGTAGCCATAGCAGCAAGCCTCAGAGATTCCTCTTCGATAATATTTATATAGTCTGCCTTTTGTTCTTCCGTCAGGTTTCCATATTTTAATAGCTTGGCAAATCCTGCAATGGAAACAATAGGGGTTTTAAACTCGTGGGAAAAATTATTTATGAAATCGGAACGGAGCATCTCTGTCTTTTCAAGCTCCTCTGCCATATGATTAAAGCTTTCCATCAATTCAACTGCTGTTGGATGTCTGTCGAAAAATTTTCCGAAATGGAGACGTGTTTTATAGTCACCGGAAGCCATACGGTTCATGGCATTTATAAAAGAGTTGACAGGTTTAAGGGGAATACGGCTTGTCACAGCAGCCAGAACTGAGCCAAGAAGTATACTGGCAATCATTATATTCATAATCAAATGTTCGACTCTTGGCACATCGCTGCCATGTTTTAAAATTCCCTTGTGGACCAAAACGATTATGGCACCTCCAACTATGAGCATTGTTACAATGAAAAAGCAAAAAACCACTGACGAAAACAGTATAGTCAATGCTAATCTCTGTTGCCTCTCAATTCTCCTCATACCTTTTTCACCGCCTTATACCCTAGTCCACGAACCGATTCTATTTCGAATTCCTCCCAGCCTTCAAACCTTTTGCGAAGTCTGCCGATATGCACTGTAACTGTTTCCCATCCGGATTCGCTTTCATTCCCCCAAATTTCATCCATTAATTGGATCCGTGTAAATATTTTACCCGGATAAGACAGAAGCTTATAAAGAAGCAGAAACTCTTTTTGGGGGAGTTCCTGGACTTCACTGCCTTTAGTTACCGTAAAGCTGTTGTAATCCAGCGTTACATCGCCAATAACAATTTTTTGCTCGTTAGCAATCTGTGCACGGCGTAAAAGTGCTTTGATTCGCAGAATCATTTCCTCTGCATCGAAGGGCTTTGTCATATAATCGTCAGTACCCACCAGAAAGCCCTTACGCTTGTCCTGCGGCAGTTGCTTTGCTGAAATCATCAGTATTGGAAGATTATTATTGCTGTCCCGCAGTGTTTTTGTAAACTCATAACCATCCATCTTAGGCATCATAATGTCCAAAACCACCAGGTCGATATGCTCTTTATCCATCACTTCCATAGCTTCTTCACCGTTTGTGACGGTTAGTACAGTATAATTTTCAGCTGTCAGCACTGCTTCTATATATCTGCGTGTGTTTTTATCATCGTCAACAACTAAAATTCGAACCATACCCTTCTCCCCAAATTTCATACAACACTCATTCTCGTCTATTAAATATTCTCTGCATACATATCTTTAATATATCTGAATATACGTTTAGCAGCCTTTACCTCATATATCAGGATCTATCTTAACACTATACAATTCTGTGCTGACATAGTCAATTATCATCAGTTTGTGTTTTTTGATGAAACATATCCGCCTGAAAATTACCGTACAGCCTTTATCGTATGAATTTCTTTATCCATATATTTTTACTTTAACCTACTCAGCATGCCAGGCGCTAAATCTATGCCTGTGACCTTCGCCGATGAATTTAATTTAAATTAATATCCCAATTCCAGCCAGGTACCGTATCTTAAATCAAGCAATTTACATTCTGGAATTCCTGGAAGGCTCTCAGCAGTAAAGCAATAAAAATCCTGTGCCCATTCAATACAATTTAGCTGATGTTCCTCGTACCGGAATATCTGAATTACTAAGTTTATCGTATGATTTTATTTGAATTTAAACGTTTATAAAAGACTCAGGGACAGATATGAAACTAATGAAAATTATTTGATATTGAAGAAGCTAATTCTTCAAATTTACCACTCAGATGAGTTGGACTCCATTCCGGACTCCTGCAGAGAAATACATAATCAAACTTATCAGTACAAATAGATTTAATATCTTCAGTATGTTCAAATGGAAATATTCCTTCCAGGCTGTAGATTTGCGAATCTTTACGTCTAATCCATTTTACCTTTGTATCAGGCCGTTCTTCAATCACTCTTCTTAACCAGTTGCCGCAGTTGCAATTGTCACTGCCTTTATAGTAGTGATAATAGTCATGGTGGAAATCTATATTTACTATCAATAACTGTAATATTCTTGGCAGTTTTTCAATAAGATTTTTTATGTATTTGTGACTATCGGCCTTTATGATATTTTCCTTGGGAATATTCAAATTCATTAAAAAAGTCTTTAAAAAATAATAATCATCTATAATCCCTACTTTTTTGAGCTCCGGATATCTTAAGTACCTTTCCTCCCACATGGAATTTAACTTATTACTCGGTATCTCGTCCCTTCCGTTTGGGAAATAATTCTCCCTGTCCTGGGAAGAAGCATCAATAAAATAATCAAAATCAATGCTTAATATTCCTACCATAATATCACCTCTGAGCTAATCAAAGTAAGTAATATATCGTGATATTATTTATTATAAACTAAATGCTTGGATTTTCAAAAGCATTCTACTCTTTATCATCTTATCATTATTTTTAATAGTCAAGGTTCTTAACTTTCAGCTTATTCTTTTGATATTACCGGAACCAACTCAATATATCCACGGGTACAAATTGGCTCCAGCTGGATTCTAGGGTTGTCCGTATCTATCTCATATCCATTTCCAGAATAATCATATTCCGAGATTACCTTTTCAACATCCAAAATTACCGACCCATAATCCTCATCATCATACGGATCACTTCTAAATAACAGATAGTCTGCTTCAGGAAACTCTATAATATCGAAACCATCTGGAATAATCCCATTATACTCCATTTCCACTTCGACACCTTGAACATATTCATTTGAACCTGGATTACGATATTTCTCAGGAAGCCATAAGCATACCGGCTCTCCGCTAATAGATTTTATACTTTTAAGAAGTCCCCATACATCACACCCTACCTCTTGACAGTAGGACCAATATTCAGTAGCCTCTATCCCTCTTTTTATAATAACTTTTCTTGCTGCTTTGTGAATCTTTTGAACCATAACCTTCCTGATATTCGTTGGTGAAAAATCATATGGTTTTTTGTTTTGAGAATGAACCACAAAAGGCGTGAAAAGATAAATTGGAACAGGATTGGTTTCATACTCTTTCGGATTATACCCGAATTCCTTTTTAAATGCCCGCTGGAATCCATCAACACTTCCAAATCCAAATTGATTGACAACATCAATTACTCTGCAGGAATCATCTCTAAGCATAAGTGCTGCTTTTGATAGCTTTAAGCGCCTTATGTAATCTGCCGGTGACAGTTTTGTCCATTCAAGAAAGAGACGTCTTACGTGAACAGGAGAATACATAGTAAGCTTTGCTAAATCATCAATTTTTATCTCTTCAAAAATATGATCCTCAATATATTTTTGCATTTTTTGAACTGCTATTATTCTTTGGTCCACTAATACTCCCCCTTCCCCTTATTCAATTTAACCATTCAATATCATTGTTAATTCCGGATCACAGTTTATATATCACAATTAATATTTCCTTTACTGAACACTTTTCTTGATGATATAACTCTAACAAGATATCTTTCTTTCTAATTTAGGTGTTTATTCTTCTGTAACCCTGTGTTTTTATCCATATATAACTCATGGTGCTCCTTTGCTTATGTTTTTATTGATCGTTAAACATTTTACAATGGAACACCATGCGCTTTCTATTCATTATCTTTATATATGGTATTTTATTTTACAACTATCTTTTCTGGTTGCAATAGGAAGCCTACAGCGGCTCTTCATCATTCATTCCTCATTTAAAAGCATTTACTACCTTATATATATACTCGGCTGCATTTTCAATCAGACTTTCATCAACCAGGTCAATTGTGTCTTTCGGACAATGTGTATAGGATAAACATCCTTCAAATAAATCTGATGCAGAAATTATAATGCATTTTGTTCCGCCAAAAGCGAAAGCAGCATGATCTCCGGCATACCAGGGCTGTCCACTGACAATGTTAGTACAACTCTTCATTATATTGTCTATTTCTAGCTGCTCATTTTCAGTTAAATTAAAAGTTGCAACTGCCACTTTTGAACCAACATGTGCTACTGTGTCGATATTTATAAGAAGCGATACTTCTTTTCCACTCTTCTGAAGTTCCTCTAAATAGATAAGCTCCCCTTGTGGGTCATAGTACTCTTCAGAATTAAACGGAACAATATCAATGTTATATTTGTCGGTTTCAATACCCTTTGCAACATAAAGCATTGTGGCAACTCCTGATGCATTATCAAGGGCACCATCTGTATTGTACTTACTGTCCATATGGGCACAGATAACAATTGTTCCTTTAGGATTAGCAACCTTTCTTGATGCAATCAGCTGATATGCTGTCGCAATATTACTCTGCGACACAATAGATAGTTCTATCTCTTTTTCTAATATTTTATCTTTAATTTCAGGAAAGATTTCGTTATCAAGGCTAGCCACAGCAATATAAAAATTCCCATCTTCTATTACAGGGAAGGGCTTAAGACCACTCATAAATGTTCCTCCCGTAACAGCTATAATTGCACAAGGTTTTTTTGCTTCCAGACATTCAATTATTGCTTTATGCTCGTCTGGATAATAGAAAGGATAATCCTTGGGCTGTAATGATTCCTGTGCCAAATCTTCGGTCAAAAATAATATTTTGTTTTCACATTCTGCTCTTTTAAGTTCTTCGAGGTTTCTTACAACGATACCTGTTCCTGTCCCATAAAACGGTTTTGAAAAAGGGCTTACCTGTATGGTAAATCTGTTTCCGTCAATCACTAAAAATGATTCTTTTGATTCCCACACTTTACAGCTAAATGGTACCTTATTGGTTTCATATCCCAAATTCTCCAGATATAATCCAATACAATCTGTAATCTCCAGATTTTGGGCAGTTCCTACAGGTCTTGGTTTTGCAATTTTTGCTAATAATTCCATATCAAATTTCTCCTTTTCTTTAAACCTTTTGATAATAGAATACTAGCAACTTTGATATATAATTTCTCGACTTATTTTATCAAATTAGACATCCTGATACCAATATATCCAGATCCTTCTTGAAAAAAATACCGCCAAGACCGGGTATGACCTTAGCGGCAAAAATATTATGAGTCTAATATTTTAAAACATGACCGTTATTTTATGTTATTAATGTCGAGGTAAGTAATATAGTCGGTATCTTGTATGATGGATGAGAAATCATATAATTGATTTTTACTTCTGTCCTGCTTCTTTTTCCAGTTCCTGATTTATAATATCTTCACTGGCAGCCATAGCCTGAAGTGTCATGTTAAGAAGCTTATCAAGCTCCCATCCAAGCTGTTCTGCACCGCGTTCAATTACCTCTCTTGAACAACCGGCAGCAAAGCCTTTGCTTTTATACTTCTTCTTCAGAGATTTCAGTTCCATGTCCTTAGTGCTTTTTGACGGACGCATAAGAGCCGCTGCCCATATAAGTCCTGTTAACTCATCTGCAGCAAAAAGAACTTTTTCCATCTCATGTTCAGGAGCAACATCAATTGTAACTCCACATCCCACAGTTATTCCGTATCCATGGGAGACAACGCTGTGGATAATATCTTCACTAACACCGCCTTCCCGCAACAACTCCGGTGCCTTAAGGCAATGCTCCTCCGGATATAGCTCAAAGTCTATATCATGAAGCAACCCTACTATTCCCCAATATTCTGCATCAGCCCCATATCCCAATTCTTCAGCATACCATTTCATAACAGCCTCAACTGTAAATGCGTGCTGAATATGAAAAGGATCCTTATTGTATTTCTTTAATAAAGCTAATGCTTCTTCTCTTGTAATATGTTCCATAAATCATAACCTTCTTTACTAAAATTTTATTATCCTTGGCTTATCAGTAAATGAAAAGAAGGTAGCTGTAGCATCCTCAAAATAGAGTACCTCCGTATTGTCATCCTCAGCTGAATACATAGCCTGAAGCTCCGGATAATTATCAAGCATATGCTTTTTTGCCTCTATTCTGTCATCTCTGATGAGCTTACCAGCTACTCTAAGCCACTTTCCATCAGCAAAGGCACAAAGTTCTGCTTTTGGATTTACCTGAAGCTGTTTAGATACTTCCTTTACCTTACCTGTCTGAATATAAAGCTTACCTTCAAAAATATCCACTGTGCCAAAGGGCCTTACTCTTGGCTGGTCACCCTCTACTGTGGCTAAATAATATGTCCCACAACTCTTTAAGAATTCGTATACTTCCTGCATTTCTTTCCTCCTGTTATTTTATAATATGTGTTTATGTTCACTTTATATTTGTCTCATAAATTGATTACTGTCTGTACCAAAACAGTACAGTGACAAGTTGTTATCCCTCCACTCCTCAGATGTGGGAGGAGGGCTTCATCTCGTTATATTATAACTAATTGATAAATGAGTTTCAATCAATATATGGGACAGCTTACCATCTTCTTACACCTTGAAATACTGCTTATTTAAGTTTTTCACAAAAACATACAACCTTCTTTATACAGATATAATTAATCTGATTTAAAACATACAAAATTCGATAGATGTTGTTGAATTATAGATGTTTGTGTCATATAATGAAACTGTATTATTAGTAGTATCCTGACTATATTTTAAATAAAATGGGAGGGTTATCATGAAATACTATGTAGATGCAAATGCCGTAGCAAACGGTAATGGCTCCATTGAGAGACCATTCAAACGAATTAGCGAAGCAGCAAAGTTGGCACTTCCAGGTGATGAAGTTTTGGTAGCACCGGGAATTTACCGGGAATATGTAGATCCAGTCAATGCCGGTACTGAAGAAGCCCGTATCACTTATACCAGTACTACACCTCTAGGTGCAGTGATTACCGGTGCAGAACAGGTAAAAAGCTGGCAGCATTACAAAGACAATGTCTGGGTATGCAGAATCGCCAACAGCGTCTTCGGTGAATACAATCCTTATACTACTTTAGTATTTGGAGACTGGTATTTCGCAACACCTAATAAACATACCGGATGTGTTTACTTAAATGACAAGGCTATGTATGAAGCTACCTCATTGGAGGAATGTCTAAAAGGCGAAGTCTATGAATGCAGTTGGGTACCTGAGGATTCTGTGTATAAGTGGTACACCGAACAGGACACAAATACCGATGAAACAATCATTTATGCCAATTTCCAGGGTATGGATCCCAACAAGGAAAATGTAGAAATAAATGTGCGCCGCAGATGCTTTATGCCATCTAAGACAGGTATTGGCTATCATACAGTAAGAGGATTCAAAATTGATAAGGCAGCCACCACCTGGGCACCACCTGCTGCTTTTCAGGATGGTATGATCGGTCCACACTGGAGTAAAGGCTGGATCATCGAAGACTGCGAAATTTCAAACAGCAAATGCGCCGGAATCTCTCTTGGCAAATACCTTGATCCTGACAATGATCATTACTTTACTTATAAGCATGTAAAGAGCCCTACTCAGATGGAGCGTGACGCTGTTTGCCGCGGTCAGTATCATGGTTGGCTGAAAGAAAAAGTCGGCAGTCATATAATTCGCCGCAATAACATCCACCATTGTGAACAGGGTGGTATTATTGGCCGTATGGGCGGTGTGTTCAGTATTATTGAAGACAACCATATCCACCATATTAATAATATGATGGAACTGGGCGGAGCAGAAATTGCCGGTATTAAAATGCATGCAGCCATTGATGTGCTCATACGCCGCAACCATATTCACCATTGTACAATGGGAATCTGGTGCGACTGGGAAGCTCAGGGTACACGTATTTCCCAGAACTTGCTTCATGATAACCAAAAGCCACCGTTTGCTAAAGTACTTAAGGGAGGTATGATGTCCCAGGATATCTTTGTAGAGGTCAGCCATGGTCCTACATTAATTGATAACAATATCCTGCTCTCAGACGCAAGCCTTCGTTTTGCAACACAAGGTGTAGCTATGGTTCATAACCTGATTTGTGGTGCATTAACCGACGTAGGCGGTGGAACAACCTGGCGCTATACACCATATCATATACCACACCGAACCGAAGTAATGGGCTTTATGACCATCCTTCATGGTGATGACCGCTTCTACAACAATATCTTTGTCCAGAAGTGGCCTTCTGAAGACTATGTTGTTTACCATGATCAAGACGCACATCCTATGAAGGAAAACAGGCAAGTGGGTACACATGTTTTCGATGAATACCCAACCTATGATGAATGGATTGCCCAGTTCGATTTTACAAAGCATCCAAATATGCAAGCTTTAGAATCTGCTCACTTTGGCCATCTGCCAGTATGGAGTGAGGGAAATGTATATTTAAATGGTGCTAAACCATGGAAAAAAGAAGTAAATGGTCTGCATGTTGAAAACAGTGACCAGGAAATTAAGGTTGAACTGGTGGAAAAGGATGGCCAGTATTACCTGAATACAAATATATATGATTACCTGAAGGATTTCAGCAGCCGAATGATCAACACCGAAGTTCTCGGCAAGGCTTTTGAACCAGAACAGTATTTTGAGAATGCTGATGGAACACCAATTCGCTTTGATTCAGACTACTTCGGAAATCATCGTGGTGTTAATGTTATCCCAGGTCCATTCTCATCACCTTCTGATAGCATTAAACTAAAATAAAAATATAAATTTTATCTAACTAAAAGTGACGTCTCATTTCAGGCATGAGAAAAAATGCCTGGAGGGACGTCATTTTTTATGTGATTTATATTAATATGTCTGTAAGGTTTTCCATCATGCCTGTCAGTTCTGAGTTTTACTTTAACATAAGCTGGAACTACAACCCTGCTTGCTTAAACACTCAAATTACCAATTTCTATCCTCATAAGGAGTATCATCAACACCTTTTGCTTTAAGTTCTTCAACCATTCGGTCAAGTTTACCTTTCCACATTTTCTTGAACCAGTTTTTATGTCCAAACCACTTAACAAGAGTAGGACTAACTTTATAATATGTACGAATAAATGCACGACCATACCAAGTTTCAGCAAGTGTGTAGTCACGATAACGACGGAGAGTCCAAACCTGTGGACAATCATATGAACCATAAACCGCTGTGGCAACATAACACCCACCAGTATTCAATCTTGGAGGATTGTATGAAGGATTATATTTCCTGATTTTTGCAACATGCTCCATGATAATTTTTTTATTAGCCTTCTTATTTGCAAAAAACAGCATCAACTCGTTATGCTTTACTATACCTTCATTCCATGTGAAAACTGCGGTTGGGTGCAATTCTCTATAGTCACCAAAAATTCTATCAATATTGTCTCCTAATATATAATTAATGTTGCGTGCAGCACAACAATTGCTAACAAATTCTTGCTTGTATTTTTCTCTGTTCTGAATATCAATTCCGTTATAATGGTTCTTCGCAGCATTATAAAGCATTTCTGAAATAGCAATACAACGTTCTGCAACTTCGTTAACCGCTTTTATTTGCTCTTCTCTTCCCTCTATATGATCTTTAATTAATTTAAGCACCGTATCAATACAATTACTCACAGAATTGGCAGCAGATTTAATTTGTAATATTGTAGAGCCAATTGCTTTAAAATAGATCATATAGAAATATGCTTCCCAACTGGTAGGATCCTTCAGAAGAACCATTTCATAGTATTTTGCTGCATTTTCTGCATTATTATCATCTTTTGAGCGTCGAGCAATTTGATACAAATTCGCCAGTTCATCAGAATTATCAGTACTGGCGGTTCTTGATACATTTTCAGTACCTTTACTCATCATCTTCTTAGCTTCTTCAACAGAATATTTAGTGTTGCAATGTATACAGACAAACATGCCATCTTTTTTTACTATGTCAGTGCTTCCACACATTTCACAAGTCAACCTTCTCATAATTGTCCTCCATCATAATATTGTAAATAGATAGAAAATAATATTGCATATATTAACATTAATACAAAATAGTTAAAATAACAATATTTTTTGACAATATTTATATGTTTCTGATACGATAAACCGTGAAATAAATATAATTTGTCAGCTTTGATAATATTCATAATCTATCATTTACAAACTCGTATGACGGATTATACAATCCGTTCTCAAAACTCTTTTTTATACCTGCTAATTTATTTATACCAAACTATTCTTTGCTTTATATTGTTCAAATATTGTTATTAATTTACCTTACAATCTTCTTTAAAATCAAGGCTTTTTAATATACTCTTTTCTACCCTTTCACCAATCTGGGCTGTACGGGAAGCAGCTACAAATTCTGCAGGGATTACGTCGGACACTTCAAATAGCACCTTTGTGGAATGAAAAGGGAAATTCTTTGAAATTTTGTCGGTATTTTTCAAAGTAACAACCACAATGGGCACATTGGCTTTCTTCGCAATTGTAAAAACTCCATTATGGAATGGTAAAAGGGGTTCCTGAGTTTTATTCCTTGTACCTTCCGGATATATTCCAACCGATAAGTTACTGCTATTAAGTAATTCTGCTGCCCGGTTAATTGTGTTCATGGCATTTCTCGGATTTACCCGGTCAATGGGCATAAAACAGCATTTTCGGACTATACGTCCAAAAATAGGTACATGAAAATTCTCTTCTTTTGAAACAAAGGCAATAGGGTATTTTCTTAGGATATACCAAGTAATAATTGGGTCAAAATTTGAACGGTGATTGCCTACAAGTAAGAAATTACAGTCAGTAGGAATATTTTCTAATCCCAAAGTCACAAGTTTTATCCTTGTAAAAGGAAAGACAATACCTGTCCATGTGTTCAGTAAAAATCGATATAATTTACTGTCTTTGCAGTATTCTTTATTGGTATCGACAGCTATACTGCAAAAAATAGTAAACAGGATAAACATAAAAAACATGCTGATTAATAAAATTAAAATAATAAATATACTATCCAATTACAGTTCAACTCTCCTTCGAAAAATCTTTTGACCTCAATTACCATATATATTACATCAAATGTAACTGATATTACTTCAATTATAACTGAGGTACATTTCCGAATCGTTTAAATGTAAATTAGTTTTCTATGTAACTGTGATGTCAGACCATTTATGAGTATATCAAAAATCTTCAGAGTATGGAATATTCATTCTGATCAGATAACAAAGGTGTATACTACAATATATGCAATATTTTTAAGCAAATACCGTCTCTGGTTTTATATTTTTGCTACAGATTCAGCCAGCTCATGATATTCATTGAAGACAGTAAAAAGTGTGCACAAAGTTTCGTCACCTTACTTGTACACACTTTCAGATAAAATAATAAATAATATATTAAAATACAATATTAGAATTTACTCCAGTTCAAATGCACCGGTATACAGTTGATAATACTGACCCTTTTTAGCCAGCAGCTCCTCATGATTACCTCGTTCAATGATTCGTCCATGTTCCAGTACTATGATAACGTCTGAGTTTTTTACTGTGGACAGGCGGTGAGCAATTACGAACACTGTCCTGCCCTTCATGAGAGCATCCATTCCACGCTGAACAATGGCTTCAGTTCTTGTATCAATGGAGGAAGTTGCTTCATCCAAAATCATTACCGGAGGATCTGCAACTGCCGCTCTGGCAATGGATATTAACTGTCTCTGTCCCTGGGACAAATTGGCGCCATTTTCAGTAATCATTGTATGATAACCATCGGGCAAACGACATATAAAATCATCAGCACCGACAAGCTTTGCGGCTGCAATACATTCCTCATCAGTGGCATCCAGTTTACCATAACGAATATTATCCATTACAGTACCGGTAAAGAGATTTGTATCCTGCAAAACCATACCAATAGCACGGCGAAGATCGGGTTTCTTGATTTTGTTGATATTAATTCCGTCATAACGGATCTTTCCATCTGCAATATCATAAAAACGATTAAGCAAATTTGTGACAGTTGTCTTTCCTGCACCGGTTGCACCAACAAAGGCTACCTTTTGTCCCGGCTTTGCATAAAGGCTGACATCATGCAAAATAGTCTTCCCTGGTTCATATGCAAAATCAACATCAAACAATCTCACGTCACCGGTTAATTTTGTATATGTTATTGAACCATCACTGCTGTGAGGATGCTTCCATGCCCACATTTCTGTTCTCTCTTCACATTCAATTAACTGTCCATTTTCCTCACGGACATTTACTAATGTAACATATCCGCTGTCCTGCTCCGGTTCTTCATCAATCAGGTCATAGATTCTCTGCGCTCCGGCAATTCCCATAACAACAGCATTTATCTGGTGAGACACCTGATTGATATTTCCGACAAACTGTTTTGTCATATTCAGGAATGGGACAACAATACTAATTCCCATAGCAAGCCCTGAAATACTTAAATTAGGAGCATTAGTAATCAATAAAGTACCACCTGTGATTGCAACAATAACATATAATACATTACCAATATTATTCAAAATAGGACCTAAAATATTGGCATATTGATTTGCTGCCCTTGCATCTTTATATAATGCTTCATTTATATTATCAAAATCGGCTTTGCTTTCATCTTCATGACAGAATACTTTGATTACTTTTTGTCCATTCATCATTTCTTCAACAAAGCCTTCCATATGGCCAATAGCTTTCTGCTGCTTAATAAAATATTTTGCAGAACCACCGCCAACCTTTTTTGTAATAAAGTACATTATAGTTACACCAATGATTACAACAAGGGTTAGCCATATACAATAATACAACATAATTCCGAAAACAGTAATTACCGTAATAGCTGATACCAGAAGCTGCGGAAAACTCTGAGATATCATTTGCCGTAATGTATCAATATCATTGGTATAATAGCTCATGATATCGCCATGATTATTTGTATCTACATATTTAACCGGCAGTGTCTGCATTCTGTTAAACATTTTTACACGAAATTTTTTCAAGGTTCCCTGAGTAATAATTGCCATCATCTGGTTATATACAATACCGCTTGACAAAGATAACACATAAAACACTACTAATATAGCAACCAGATATAATATTTTTCCTCCTACCCCATTCCAGTCACCGGTTTTCCAGTTCTGTTCCACAAGAGCAATTATGTTCTGCATAAATACAGCCGGAATGGAGCTTATGGCAGCATTAAATATGATACATAAAATAACAACAGGAAACATTACAGGGTAAAACTCAATTATGTCTCTAAACAATCGAAAGATGATCGATTTTTTATTTCTGGTATGCTTAGTTTTCATTTTGATCACCCTCCCTGTTTTGTGAATAATATATTTCTCGATAAATGGCATTTTCAGCTAATAACTGCCTGTGGGTTCCAATGCCATTTATATACCCCCCATCCATGACAATTATTCTATCGGCATCCTCTACAGAAGCTGTTCTCTGGGCAATAATTATCTTGGTGGTATCTGGAATATATTCACGAAAAGCCTTACGAATTTTGGCATCTGTCTTGGTGTCCACGGCACTGGTGGAATCATCAAGGATTAATATTTTTGGCTTCTTAAGCAATGCTCTGGCTATACAAAGCCTTTGCTTCTGACCGCCTGACAAATTGGCTCCCCCTTGTTCCACATAGGTATCATAGCCCTTGGGAAACTGATTTATGAATTCATCGGCACAGGCAAGCTTGCAGGCCTCAACTAATTCCTCATCGGTTGCATCTTTATTTCCCCAGCGGAGGTTTTCTTTAATAGTTCCGGAGAATAAAATATTTTTCTGTAACACAACAGCAACCTGATTTCTGAGAGTATCTAAATCATAATTTCTTACATCTATGCCACCTACTTTTACAATTCCTTCAGTGGCATCATACAGACGTGGAATTAACTGAATCAGCGATGATTTTGATGCTCCTGTTCCACCAATAATTCCAATGGTTTCGCCGGATCTTATTTGTAAGTTAATGTTTGATAAAACCATTCTTTCTGCTTTTTTGGAATACTTAAAGCTGACATTTTCAAATAAAACCGAGCCATCTTTAACTGAATATACGGGATTTTCCGGATTGGTTAATGTACTTTTCTCATTTAATACCTCAACCACACGCTTGGCAGATTCGGCAGCTATAGCAATCATAACAAACACCATGGAGAGCATCATCAGGCTGCTAAGAATCATAAAATTATATGTCAATATGGCTGAAAACTGTCCGATATCAAAATCTAATCCCCTGCTGGTAATAATGGTATAGGAACCAAAGGACAAAACAAAAACCATAACCACATACATGCAAAACTGCATTAATGGTCCATTTAATGCTAAAATACGTTCTGCCCTTGTAAAATCTGCACATACATCCTGAGCAGCTGTCTCAAATTTTGCCTGCTCATAATCTTCCCGAACAAAGGATTTTACTACCCGCATTCCTTTAATATTTTCCTGTATTGACTTATTCAGGGCATCATACTTCTTAAATACTTTCTTAAACAGTGGAAATGTTTTATAAATTACAATACCCAGTCCAATTGCGAGAATGGGAACAACCACCAGGAAAATCCACGCCATACGTCCACCCATTACAAAAGCCATCACAAAGGCAAAGATCAACATCAAAGGAGCACGTACCGCAACTCTGATAAGCATCATATACGCATTCTGTACGTTGGTAACATCGGTTGTCATACGAGTAATCAACGATGAGCTGGAGAACTTATCAATATTTTCAAAGGAAAAATCCTGAATGCTATAGAACATATCCTTTCGTAAATTTTTAGCATACCCACAAGCTGCAGTGGCGCTGGTAGATCCTGCAATTCCACCGAAAGTCAATGACAAAACTGCCATGATAATCAGAATAATTCCGTATTTAATTATTGTGTTTAAATCACACCCACCTTTAATCTCGTTGACCAAATTTGCAGTAATGAATGGAATTATACATTCAATGATTACCTCCAGGGTAATGAGTATTGGAGTAATAATTGAAAGCTTCCTGTACTCACGTATACTTCTTGCCAGTACTCTAATAATATACATCAGTCCTTTCCATAAAAAACGAGTATTATTTATCAGTCGGATTACACGATAAACATTACTCGTATTTTATTTATGTATTTAAATTAAAAATCAGTTTACCTAATAAAGTATTACAAGCCAACTGTATAATATTTTTACAATTATTAATAGTATTTAATAAAAGTATTTAATAAAAGAATTTATTAATAATAACAAATTTAAACCGAATTGTCAAACACAATAATTTCCTGAATATCATCGATATTACAATATTAAATATGTGTTAATTCATAGTAAATATTATCGATAAACTTTTAGATTACTATAGCTTTTTCTATGAAAATCATTGCTGTGTCATATAGTATATATTTTTAAATGATCCAGTTGGATAGCAACTTTAATAACACAGCACAAGAGTATTATATGTATCAATTTTTAACTCATATGTTTCTGGCAAAGGGCGAGGTCATTACAGTAAATTATTTGTGTAACCAAATAATTATGTATAAATATGTAATGAATTGCTGGATGATACTGATAGCAATTCAGAATTGTCAGACTTCAAAAAGCCTCCTTACCGGAAAGAATATACTTCGCTGCCTGATCCGCCATTTTCTGAAAAATAGTTGTGGAACTATTCGGAACAGAGTATCATTCACTCGAGACTTTCACCAGTAATACACAACATACCAGTCGTATAAAGATACCGCCAGGACTTTTCTGAGCCCTGGCGGTGGGAATATACCATTCTATCTTTTAACAATGAACATAAATAAATGAACATTATAGCTGATATATTAATCTACATATTTCAGTTATTATAAATCAGTTATTATAAATCAGTTATTATAATCCAGTTTTAATTTTATTTAATTCCTTTTTCTCAATTTTCTGAACATACATTTTAAATATACATTATATATATTGTTTATCACTCATTAGCAATGCACTGATAATACTTTCTTAATATCTTCTTAAATGCAAGTTAAAAATTAAAGTGTTATATAGTGTTATATTAAGAATATTATATTACCAAGATGCCATCTAAGTAAGTATTAACTTAATTTATACAGCCCTGACAATGGGAACCCATAATTCCATTTCATAATCCGGGCTGTTCATATCCCCGTCATAATAAAACTCCAGGTCTGGTGTCCCAGCATGCTTATATCCCTGCTCCGGGAAAAATACTTCCATTACATATTTCCATCCTTCGTGAATACATTTGGGAACAGACCCTTTTAGTTTTACAACAGCATATTCTGCCTCAGGTATTTCCAGAATATCCAGGCCAATTTTTTTTGCCTTTTCTTCATCTTTTACGTCCACTGCCGCAATATAATTAATAAAGTTTTCATTATTTATTTCAAAGCACGCCCCATAAAAATATCCATCACCTATTTTCGCCAATTGGTCACTTGAAGCTTTTTGGAACAATGCATCCCAAATTTCAGGGCACTTACTGGTTTCAATATCTTTAGCCTTTACCCCCGCAATTTTAAATGCTCCTTTTCTTTCAATTTTAATATCCATGTTCTTACCTCCTCGAATAGTAAGTGATAACTTAATAGAAGAAAAGACTTTAAATACCGCTCCATTTCTGACTTCACTGGGTGTATTGTTGTGAAATCTTTTAAAAGCCAGTGCAAATGCATCTGAAGATTCATATCCATATTTCATAGCAATATCAATTACTTTTTCAGTAGTTTCTCTCAAATCAAAGGCAGCCTTTGTAAGTCTCCGAAGTCTTATATACTCACCTAAAGAGTAACCAGCCAAAATTGAAAATATCCTGCAAAACATAGGATACGAATATCCCGATAATTGCGCTATTTTCTTTTCGTCTATTTCATCATCCAATACACTTTCAATGTAGTCTATAGTTTGGTTAAAAGCGGGTATCATCTCTGTCTTTATCTCCTCTCACCATTATTCTATAACTACCAGGAAATCAAATCCCAATAAATGTCGTACCAAAATTAAGGTATTAGAATATTAGTATACGATGTAACATTGTCCCATTTATTAATTTAAAGATAAAGCAAACTGCTGCACATTTGATTTCTTTAGCAGTATTGAAGTAAGAACTGTTATTATGTATCTATTAATAAAGAAAAGTATTCAAATATAATTCAATAGATATAATTCAATAGAACTTATCTATAATCGCAAGCATGTCTATTTTATTAGAACCACCGAAGTTTTGAAAAACAGCAAACTTGCACTTTTTAGTGTTGCTGAAAACTTTAGCAATACTTCACTCCGTTTCCAAAGCTTGGTCGCTCCTATGTGAGGAGCAACGTAATGGATATTTAGATGTTGTTAAATATTTAGTAATTTCAATCCACGCTCCTACGTAAGGAGCGACCACATTATTGGGTACATTAACGGTAACCAAGATAGATTTCATTCCACGCTCCTACGTGAGGAGCGACAACTGCACTTTGTCTACGTTAATTAGGCTCTACGTGATTTCAATCCACGCTCCTACGTAAGGAGCGACAATGGGCATTTGGATATTGTTAAATATTTAATAATTTCAATCCACGCTTCTACGTAAGGAGCGACTACCCTGACTATATTTTACCAGCTGGTAAGGCCTGACTTCAATCCGTGTTTATACAACAGAAATGTCTGGCTATATACCGTCTAGCAATGTCAGCTCAAAATTTCTATCTATAGTCCAATGCCAGTAACTACAAAATGATAAATCTGAGCCACCTCCGAATGCAATATTCAGACAAGCTATACTGCTCGGAGAAATAAACATACACAGAGTATCGTGGCCCAGGATACGCTGCTTCAATCCACGCTCCTACGTAAGGAGCGACAAATTATTAATGAGCCATATGGTAGCGGTTATGCATTTCAATCCACGCTCCTACGTAAGGAGCGACTCTGGCGGTGATACTATTGTTAACATGACCATGCTATTTCAATCCACGCTCCTACGTAAGGAGCGACTCAATAGTTAACGCTCAATGTCAAGTTTGAATATATTATTTCAATCCACGCTCCTACGTGAGGAGCGACACACATTTATTAGATATCAGGATGGTATTTGCTATATATTTCAATCCACGCTCCTACGTGAGGAGCGACACCCTACCGATACGGTCTATACAGGTACAGGTACAATTTCAATCCACGCTCCTACGTGAGGAGCGACCTGATAAGTCTCCCAATTTACAATAGTAATAATTATTTCAATCCACGCTCCTACGTGAGGAGCGACCTGAGAAGAAAAACATTGCTGAAATTTTGATAAATTTCAATCCACGCTCCTACGTGAGGAGCGACGACAAGCTAGAGTTTCAAGAGGGCTTTCAATGGCTATTTCAATCCACGCTCCTACGTGAGGAGCGACCCAAGCAATTTAATTAGAGCATTATATAAAACAATTTCAATCCACGCTCCTACGTGAGGAGCGACTTATACCACAACTAAATCCACATGCAAAGTAATATTTCAATCCACGCTCCTACGTGAGGAGCGACCGTTTTAATTCTTACAGCGTGCAAACTGATAAATTTCAATCCACGCTCCTACGTGAGGAGTGACATATTAGCAGTATAAACAGAATGATTGAATGGACTATTTCAATCCACGCTCCTACGTAAGGAGCGACTCAACGGTATCGGCAATCAAAGAGCAGTTGCCGATTTCAATCCACGCTCCTACGTAAGGAGCGACAGAGAAAAAATATCGTTATATCACAGTTAAAGAGATTTCAATCCACGCTCCTACGTAAGGAGCGACGCAAGCGCATTGTACTGTTCAAAAAGCCTGGTCAAATTTCAATCCACGCTCCTACGTAAGGAGCGACTCTCGGTTCCAGGATTACGCCGGTTTCTTTATTCCTATTTCAATCCACGCTCCTACGTAAGGAGCGACGGCTTCCTCGACCTGTTTTGTCAGGTCCTCTCCAAATTTCAATCCACGCTCCTACGTAAGGAGCGACCGTTGCCCTGCTCGACGGTGATGTCTGCGCTTTCATTTCAATCCACGCTCCTACGTAAGGAGCGACGACTTATCCAGGGCAAGGGTATTGTTGCCATGTCATTTCAATCCACGCTCCTACGTAAGGAGCGACAGACTTGCAGCTCTCAGGGATAAGCATTATAAGATTTCAATCCACGCTCCTACGTAAGGAGCGACTCAATAAAAATTATCAATAAAAAGTCAGATATTATTTCAATCCACGCTCCTACGTAAGGAGCGACGGAAGAAGTAACAGCGAAAGTTAGAGCATTAATAATTTCAATCCACGCTCCTACGTAAGGAGCGACGTAACAGGATAAAACTCGCTAGGGCATTATATCAAATTTCAATCCACGCTCCTACGTAAGGAGCGACCATATTTTCGGAGGTTCTAATAGGGATAGATCCATTTCAATCCACGCTCCTACGTAAGGAGCGACCTCCGAGGGCAATTTTGTTAACAGCCTTTGCTGATTTCAATCCACGCTCCTACGTAAGGAGCGACCCCTTGTTTCTGTAAGCATATTTTGTATGGCTTTAGATTTCAATCCACGCTCCTACGTAAGGAGCGACTGGCCGATGCAAAGTTTAATGTTGAGTTGGACGATTTCAATCCACGCTCCTACGTAAGGAGCGACAGGCTTATTTTTATCATTCTCCCAATCACTTATGATTTCAATCCACGCTCCTACGTAAGGAGCGACGTTAAAGAGATCGGATAAATATTAGATATTAAGGATTTCAATCCACGCTCCTACGTAAGGAGCGACTTAGCTTTAAGATACTTACCATTTTTACCTACCAATTTCAATCCACGCTCCTACGTAAGGAGCGACAACAGAATCATCACTTGTCCTTGGAACACCAGGAAATTTCAATCCACGCTCCTACGTAAGGAGCGACAGAAATGTTAAATCTAAACACAAACTGGGTAAGCATTTCAATCCACGCTCCTACGTAAGGAGCGACCATTAATAACTATTTCTGATTTAGTTATAAAAAAGGATTTCAATCCACGCTCCTACGTAAGGAGCGACGCAATGTGGATATAATCACCTACATCAAAATGGATTTCAATCCACGCTCCTACGTAAGGAGCGACAAGAGACTGCCGTTTTACATAGCTGCTGCATCAAAGATTTCAATCCACGCTCCTACGTAAGGAGCGACCGTTCCTGGTATGCCTGTTATCAGCAGCTCTCCTATTTCAATCCACGCTCCTACGTAAGGAGCGACACAGAGTCCAGGTCGGCGCTTTCAGTGTGAAGCAATTTCAATCCACGCTCCTACGTAAGGAGCGACTTCGATCTCCATGCATCTTGCGAGGGTGTACTGTGAATTTCAATCCACGCTCCTACGTAAGGAGCGACATTGCATCTACGGTGAGCTCTGTTCCAAAGATGATTTCAATCCACGCTCCTACGTAAGGAGCGACCTTTTTTCAGTTTGCGGTGTGTATTGAAGATTCGATTTCAATCCACGCTCCTACGTAAGGAGCGACAATCACCTTTTTTGTGCAAGCTTACGTCTTTTAATGATTTCAATCCACGCTCCTACGTAAGGAGCGACGGGATACAAAGCCGGAAAAGGCAGCTCTGTACAAATTTCAATCCACGCTCCTACGTAAGGAGCGACGACAGCTACCTGGAGAACATTGCAATAGTTGACTTATTTCAATCCACGCTCCTACGTAAGGAGCGACGGTATAGTGCATTGTTGTAAAATCTCTCCGGGGAGTATTTCAATCCACGCTCCTACGTAAGGAGCGACCTTATTACTTGCTTACTCCCCGACAAAAATTTCATATTTCAATCCACGCTCCTACGTAAGGAGCGACTCATTATTACTTGCTTACTCCCCGACAAAAATTTCATATTTCAATCCACGCTCCTACGTAAGGAGCGACGGCAAATCTTTTTCCGTAATTACCACCATTTTCAGCAATTTCAATCCACGCTCCTACGTAAGGAGCGACAGGAGACCCGACATATCATCCTGGAGCTCCAAAAATTTCAATCCACGCTCCTACGTAAGGAGCGACATACCACCGGACATTGAGTTTAAAAACCATTTTGAATTTCAATCCACGCTCCTACGTAAGGAGCGACATTATATACCTGTTTTAAAAAGAAAACAATCTCATTTCAATCCACGCTCCTACGTAAGGAGCGACTGAATCATATGCTTGCCTTACTCATCCATACTTTATTTCAATCCACGCTCCTACGTAAGGAGCGACTGTATAGGCAGGCAATAACTGGGTTTTAAAGTATCATTTCAATCCACGCTCCTACGTAAGGAGCGACCTAGCGGATACCTCATTAGCCGGGTATGCTGGATTTCAATCCACGCTCCTACGTAAGGAGCGACTAGGGCAATTGTCTACAAAACCATGTTCTCCTGCATTTCAATCCACGCTCCTACGTAAGGAGCGACGTGTTGGGTGAGGTAGCAAATCCATTTAACAATGATTTCAATCCACGCTCCTACGTAAGGAGCGACGAAATGGTAACTGTGAAGAAGGTACAGCATATTGATTTCAATCCACGCTCCTACGTAAGGAGCGACTTGGTTCGCAGTTTCTGTGGTAGGTGCTGATGTAATTTCAATCCACGCTCCTACGTAAGGAGCGACGGCAAAAAAGTATGACTCCCACGAAGTTACAGACGGAATTTCAATCCACGCTCCTACGTAAGGAGCGACATTTGATGGCATCTCCTGTGGTCAAGTTGCTCTTATTTCAATCCACGCTCCTACGTAAGGAGCGACCTACGTAGGTAAATTAGACATTCGCCATTTATGGGATTTCAATCCACGCTCCTACGTAAGGAGCGACAGGACGGGGCAGAAGGGGTAAGTATTGTTGAAGAATTTCAATCCACGCTCCTACGTAAGGAGCGACGGACTTTGTCTTTAAACTCTCCTGGATTCATGTATTTCAATCCACGCTCCTACGTAAGGAGCGACAATGACAATATCATGTACCTACGCGCCACTCAGCATTTCAATCCACGCTCCTACGTAAGGAGCGACTGAAATAGACAAAGAAAGTAACAAACAAGTAACAAATTTCAATCCACGCTCCTACGTAAGGAGCGACGGAAATGCTTTTTGATATGTATAAATGCAAATCCAGAATTTCAATCCACGCTCCTACGTAAGGAGCGACATATCCCCGAAGATTGTGAGGTAGTTGAAACAAAAATTTCAATCCACGCTCCTACGTAAGGAGCGACATCGGCTATACGGGGAGAAAGTGAGGAAAAACATATTTCAATCCACGCTCCTACGTAAGGAGCGACTAATTATCCAGGGCAAATGCCAGTACAAGGAGGTTATTTCAATCCACGCTCCTACGTAAGGAGCGACGTGCTATTCTTAGTCGTGCAAAATCTGAGTTGATCAATTTCAATCCACGCTCCTACGTAAGGAGCGACGTTACGATATATGATTCGTATGACGGCACTGCTAATTTCAATCCACGCTCCTACGTAAGGAGCGACTAGACAGCAGAGTATTGTTTGACGGCTTTATTTTTATTTCAATCCACGCTCCTACGTAAGGAGCGACCTAATAAGCATGGAGTAATGATTTCAAAAACTGTGAATTTCAATCCACGCTCCTACGTAAGGAGCGACAGCAAAAATGTACAATAAAACCCGTTCAGATTGTACAAATTGCACAAATTATTATATATAACTGTATCAAAATTATTATTAAAAATAAATAATTATTATATTTTTATGGAAATATATCTAGAAATCCGGTGCGAATGTCCCGGGATTTTAATGTTCACTTCACATTCGCACTAAGGTTATCAAAGTACATTTAACACCATATTATCCCTTTGCCCCAGTTCCCGTATATTCAACCTTACTTCTTGTTATACCCTCGAAATTAAATTTAAGCCTCTCCGTATATTTTGTCAATAATTTTTTCCAGCTTGTTTTACTACTTTTGCATTTTCCTGTATCCCTAATACGCTTAATTCAGCCACTTAAAACTCCTGGACATAATTTATAAGGCATTACAACCATTGACACAACACATTGAAACAGATTTTTTACTACTTAAGTTTTAAGTCTTATTTATTTATATATCTACTCATAATCTACCATCTACTTATAATCTACTATATCTGCGAAAAAACCATTATATATAGATGGCATTTACTCAAGCATCGCTCATTGAAGCATATCATAATTTTCGTTTATTTAAAATAGTGACAACAGATATTATACAATCTTTACAAATTGCATAACCCAAAAGAAACTGGATGGCATATGGCACCTGTTTTATCCTGGTCATGATGATACACCAAAATGGGTTAGGCGTTTTCAAAGAATCTTAATACTGATTCGTCTATGGTCGTAATGCGCATTCAATGGCTCCCTATGGCTGAGGCTCAATGTCAATGGCAAATTAATTAATATTCTTCTTATCATTGCCCCAATTTCAGATAATGGTCCCTTTTTCGAGTGTTAAATACACCTATGAGTGTTAAATACAGCTATTCTTTTTATCGTTTCAAAAATACAATTCATTAATTGTTTCGGTACACCAATCATAATCCAATCACCACTCAACTGGTTTACTCTATGTGTAACCAAGTTAAAAAGAACAGAAGAGATATGAATAATACCTCTCCTGTTCCTTTTAATACCATTTAGTCGGTTTACTTAACTGCTTAGCCTGGTTATCTGGGATACAACTATTTGTTGTCAAAGAACAAATCTGGCAGTATATTGTACAGATAACGATTGACGCAGGTCCAGTTATGAGCTCCGCCCTCCAGTGTCAGGTAATAGAAGTTACCTTTTCTGAGGTCTGCTGAATAAACAAATATATCATTAAGTTTCTTCATTTCATCAATTTGGTTATTCATTCCTCCATAAGCCAAATCGGCTGTACCAGTTGCGCAGAAGATGCGTATATCATCTTTGGTATAACCCGCCTTTTTAGCTATTTCAGCTAAATATTTAGCTCTGATTTCATCATCGTTTCCTGAGAAATTATATCCTTCCTTCTTTATTGAATCTACATCCTGCCAGCACCATAGGCTAATTGGAACATAGTATTTAAAGTAATCAATGCAATAAATGTAATTATACCAGGTGCAGGCGGAACCCATTGAGAATCCACCAACAGCTCTGTGATTTCTTGCTGCAATCAGGTCTTTTTCACTGGTTGACTGAGCATAAACATTAAATTGCCCTTCGATGGTTGGTATAATATCCTTTACTAATTCATTATGGAAGTTTTTAATGCGGAACAGTCCATCTTCCTTCTGTCTCTCAGGAGTATTCGGAGCTGTATTATACCAGGTAGGAGTAACGATAATCATCGGCTTCATCTTACCATCAGCAATCAGATTATCAACTACTCTCATTAGTTCGGTATTCTGATTGACATCGCCAAAAGCAGTGTGCTGACTCTCTGCATTACCATGAATCAGGTAGAACACATCATACTTCTTGGATTTATCGTTGGCATCATATCCGTGAGGGAGATATACAAGCATATATTTGTCCAAATCTTTTGCTTCCTGGTCGTAAGTATTTGTTTTGTAGTCTACTCTTACGATAGTTCCTCTTATACTCTCAGGGTCTGATGTCCTGTATGCTTTTGGTATATCCCTGCACTCTTTTTCATCAAAGGACAAGTCGTTATGTACTAAATTATCGATGGCGGATTGTAATTTTACCAGCAGGTTATCATATTTTTCCTGTGTTGAAGATTTATCAGCAATTGCAGCTTCTGCTTCTTTAATAAGAGCTGCAACTGCATCACCGTTAGAATAACGCTGCAGTTCGATTTCCTTTGCACTCATAACCAGGGACATTAAGTCATAAAAGTTTGGCTTTAATACAGAATTGGGGCCTTTACCAGTTAATATCATTTGTCCAAACTTACTGGTATCCTGATAAGCAGTACCTGTAGTGTCGAATATATTCAACGTAGCTATTCTTGTACTTCCCGTTGCATCATTGATCTGGCCTTCCATACCCATTATTTTGCCATTGGCCGGAGTCTCAGACAACGCAACACGGCCTTCAATTACATAACCACCTTCTACTATTTTTGCAGCTGAATAGAGATTGGTTAAGTCGCCATGGTCGGCAGATCTTTCATTTTTATAATTAATTCTGAACTGACTGTCATCGCCTTCATATATACCGCATCTCTTATTGTCCTGATCCAGGAAAAATTCGACGCTGTCTTTCTCATAAACATTACCGGAAGCATCGGAAAGATTGGCATCCTTTACTTCAACCAGGAAATACACAGCCTTATCATCCCACAATACCCTCATGGTTGCTGTTGTATCGGTACTGCCGGAACTTACCTTTGCAAATTTAACAGGTTCGGCAATATTCCAGTCATCATCAATTTCTCCGTCAATACTATCCGGTGAACCATAGTACGCAACAACTCTTCCGCTGGCATCAAATCCATTGGTATCTACGGGAATTCTTGTAGTTCCATGATCTTCATTAACTGCTTTATCATAGCCAAGCTTCTGGGCCAGGGTCTTTGCTTCTCCGGCAACTGGCTTATCAAGCGCTTCCATAATAGCAGTCACCAAATCGGCATTGCTTATCTGCCCCTTTACATTACTGATCTTTGTAAGACCCTTTTCAGCAGCAAACTTAATTGTGTTTGCATAGGTAAAGTCTTCTCCTGTCCTGTAACCCAATGTTTCAAGTATTACCTTGTAAATCATCTGAGCGGTTACCGGGCCGTTGGGATTAAATCTGTCTTCTCCTACACCAGTCCATCCCAACTGCGGATTAGCCTTGAGATATGCTAGAATATTTCTTCCTTCTTTCCATTCTAATAAAGCGGCATCAGCAAAGTTCTCTTCAGATGAATAATTCAGAGCCTCATCCTCTAATCCACACAATCTCAGTAGCACTACTGCCGCCTCAATTCTTGTGGTCCCTTTTGCAAGGTAATCATCATCTACACCATTACCATCACCTTTAATTACATTAAGCTTTTCCAAATACTGTGCATCGGTTCTGGTGCTGCCGTCAGCATATGCAAATATCGAAAATGTAACGAGTATGCATATTGCTAAGACAACTGCAGTTAACTTTTTGAGATTCCTCATACTCTCAATTCCTCCTGATAGAATAAATAGGTTACCTTTTATAGCCCTGATTTCATTGAATATCAGGACTACATAATATATCTTTAAGCAATACTCCCGGAGCTCCTCAGAGAATGCTTCAAAGATCTGCTCAAGTATTCAGTCAGGCTAAACGTCCAGACCTGTTTAGAGAATATTTCCCTGTATTTTCTCATAGTCATACTTTACAAATAATTGGATGCTCAATAAAACATCATGCTATCTGACTTTATTGCAGCTAATAGAATATTAGAACGGTTTTTGTATATGAGTAGATCGAAAAGTTTACATCATTCACAACAATTTCTATACTAATCGGATTAACGGAAATGTTAATTTGTCTGGTTAATAATTTATTAATTCTTCATTTATTTCATCAACTTGTATTTTTTCTTCCCGGTGAATAATACAGTTTTTTATAGTTAAGATACATTCTACACCCCAACAGAAACATAATATCAATAATTTTGCAACTTGGATATAATAATTCTATTCCTGTGACAAACTTTTTACAATACAATAATTACCAAATAATGATGTATTTTTATATCACAAAATAACAAAACTATTAACAGTCTGCATTATTGAGCTCTTTTTTTCAGTGATATAATACTCTTCTTACATTAGTTAAACATTTTATGTTAAGTTTTTCTAATAATGGTAAAACTATATGATCATATTATAACAATAAGAATTTATAGTTTTATAAGAAGCTATCTGCCTGGGGTATCAAAGTAAGGAACGTCTTTTTATGAAAAATAAGAATTTAAATATAATGTAGATATAATTATATTATAGATATAATTATAATATAGGTATAATTATAGACATTAGAACTAATAAAATATTGAATATAAATAACCTTACGGTTATCCTCAGATTAATTAGCCCCAATGTCTTAAATAAGATTACATGCAACTATATAAATATAAGACTGAATAAATAAGATCAGATTTCTCGTATAACCTGGTTCTAAATCTGGAACATTCCCATATATAATATCAACCCTTGAATTAAATTAATAATCCTTCTGAGGCTAAAATCAAATAAGCAGTAATATTCCGCTGCATGAAATTGTCCACAATATATTCGTAAGCTACTTCACACTCTATTTCTCGTTAACCAGCTTACCTGTCATGTGCTCAATATCTATAGCAAAAAGCTGTACTCTGTCGATACCACGTACTAATTCTTCCTCTGCCTCCTCCCTGGTAGGGTAGTACTTTAATGCCAGCTTACGAGCTTTGTCCTCAGTCATTTCCATGTCCTCAATAAGTTTTGCCCTGCCAAAAACAATGACGCTGGTAACATTCCACTCCCAGCAACCTTCTTTCTTAAATCCTGTGTTCCAGGTAGTGAAGCAAACTTTATCACAACCTTTTATTGCGTCAACCTTATGTCCTTCCTTAGCTCCGTGAAAGTAAATACGATTATCATTGTCGTCATAGTAAAAATTAATTGGAATAGTATATGGATATCCATTATCCCCTATAACCGAAAAAGTTCCTCTTTTTTCTTCTGTTAAAATTTTTTTGCATTCTTCCTCAGAAACAGCCTGCTTAAATCTTCTCATCTTCCGAAACATCTGTATCCTCCTTAAGTATCCTCCAAATACTACAAAGATTTCTCTCAGTAAATAACTTTTTTGTAATCAATTCTTGTTCATATTTTATTATATCAATGTAAATATCGAAAGTATTTATAATTTATTTTGTACTATGTTCTCTCTGCGATAACCTGTTGAGTAATCTCTGCAGCAATTGATTGAAGCTCCTGGATTGAAGATGGCATGACCGTTAATCCAGGCAGTATAAAAAAAGAGTTGTTAATATATCTGGAAAATGTGGCGCAAAATATAAATCAGTAAGAGACCCATATATTTAAATTCTGATTCCCATCTTTCTGCATGCTTTTAAAATACAGTTCATGTCAATTTCACTTTTCCCTTCAGATGTCATAACAACAGCCGCCTCATTTAAGACGGTTTCAATAGCTGAACAGCTAAACCCATTAAAGCTGTTCGCAAGATTCCCGATATGTATATCCTCAGAAAGCTGTTTTTTCCTGGTATACAAACTGATAAGTTTAACTCTTGTAGCCTGATCTGGATTTGGAATGGTGTATTTCAAATCAAATCTTCCAGGACGAACAAGTGCCGCATCCAATGAAGCATAGGAATTTGTTGCCGCTATGACCAGAACTCCGTCTTCATTTTCAAATCCGTCCATCTCATTCAACATAGCCGTAATCATACGGTTATTTTCTTTATCTATACCTGAACCCGCATAATTT